>Ga0210059_1001916_pt1 | contig 32049 bp, 19 predicted proteins | sample Ectturendosymbi2_FD_188042 | JGI IMG/M metagenome (GOLD analysis project Ga0210059, IMG submission 188042) | Ecteinascidia turbinata endosymbiont from Florida, USA - Sample 2 (SPAdes) (version 2) | ecosystem: Host-associated > Tunicates > Ascidians > Unclassified | place: Key West, Florida... | reverse complement strand
CCGATAGTGATTCGGCACCCCCATAGTGATTCGGAGCCCGGGGAATTGTGCCCCCCTTGACCACCGCTCGTTACGCCCCTGACTGTGTTTGCAATGAATGGTGAATAATGGAGAAGCAGCACTTTTTGCTGGATATTCGCTGTGTGTTGTTCTATAACAACTTCACTTGTGCAGTCCCAATTATTCCTCAAGATGAACAAAGCCTGACGTCCTTGTTGACCCAGATTTCGCACCAGAGACCGCTTTTCAAACCGAATCTTCCTCGTCTGTACTGGTGCTGTTTGACATTCCAATTAGTTTCAGTGGATAGCAATCAGTAAGAAGCATTCTGTCTGCACCCATATCTCACAAAGCATTTACAAATATCATGAAAAGTAGAAAGATTTGTAATGATCCACATAGACTTGCAAAGTTGTGTTTGAATATATGCAGTTTTGATTTTTGCAACTTCTGCTTGTTGCACATCAATTTCAATTAGTTTTAGTAGAAAACATCAGTAGGAAATATGACATGCTCGCTGTTTGCGCCCACATCTTGCGAACCTTCACAAGTATCTTGAAAAATGCAAACATTTGAAAAACAATTGAAGGAAATATTGCATAAAAAAGTTTCTTGTTTTCAGGACCGTTGACTTTGCGCTTGAATTCCAACGCACTTTAGGCGACAAACATCACTAAAAAAAATTTGCCAAGTATGCTCTGCTACAGGTTTGCTTACACATTGCACTCTTTTTTACATGAACCACGCAAAGTTGAAATGTATTATTCGAAAATATCCCCCTAGAATTGTGAACAAATATGTGTGTGAATATAAAACGTATTATGTTTGTGTAACTGTTGCTTGTTTTCATAGGACAACAACACCTAGTTTTAGTAACCAAGCATTAAAAGGGAATATCGAAATGCTTGCTGTGTGCGTCCAAGCATAAATGAAAGTTGAAATGATTGGAAAGCAATTAGAGGAAAAGTGTGCACAAAAAACGTTTGCTTGTTTTTGCCTTCCTTAGTTCTTGAGCATGAATTGCACAGCAATTTAGCAGAAACATTAGTAAATTCGCGAAATATACTTTGCTGTAAGCAGGCCTACGCATTGCACTCTTCGTTCACAGAAATGCGCATACACGAAATACAGTAGGCTTTGGAAAGTAACTGAAATACAGTATGTGATGGATGTGCGATTACCAACCATTATTTGTTTTTTTTGCTTGTTTGCACATCAATTCCAACATGTTTCAGAAGACAAGCATCAGTTGGAAAAACCGCGTAATTTGCTGTGCTGCAGGTTAGCCTGCGTGGCTGAAATCAGACTTTTTGCTTACTGCTCCTGCTTGATTTCACAACTCGAATTGTCTTATTCAACACCCTACCTTTTGATTTGTGGGCTGTTTCAAAAAAGCATAGTTTGTGTGGTCAAAATATGTCATTGTGTTTCCGGTACAACCAAATACATTTTGACAACTCGGCAATAATGAGAAAGAGCTTTTCCTATTTTTAAAAATCACTTGTTCTGCATAAAAGTGAATCAGACAGCACCAAGTACATGTAATTTGATGCTAACACAACCGATAAGCTTGAACCAGATAAACGTTGCAATAAGATCACTTCAATATGTTGTAGACTAAAATTCGAAATAGCAAACTAGTAGCTTTAATGAACTGAGTGCGAACAACTCTGAATAACAAAAGAATATTGATAAGTCGGACAATACGCCAACAAAACCGTACAGTACGCTGACAAGCTACCAAGTGCAACGCCCGTGAACGAATCTCAAAACACATAGCATTCAATCAAGTGAGCGTCACACTTGCAGCGGGCACAATGCGCAAACTAATGATTACTTTACAACATTCAACAAAGTGCAGTATGGTCTATTTCATAAGTCTTCCGGAATAGCAACCCATAGTTTACAGTGGAGCTTCTGTATATATAATGGCTGTTTTGCTTTGCTGAATTGTATGAAGGAATAAACTTATTATCATGTTGCAGTGGGTAAAAATTGTATATATTCATGTGAATTGGTGCTCACCTGCGGGCAACTGATTGCATTATTTACAGTATACATTTATTTTGCAAATTCGCATTTATATATATTTTTATCTCAAAAACATACGTAAGTAGAAAAATCCATAACCTTCATGGGCATTTGTTTGTTGATGTGAGTTTTACTTACATTGTATTTAGCGACGACAGCCTTATTGTGAGCTGTGGGCAGCTAGCATTTACAGGATATTTGAATGCATGTCTGGCAACCTTCATCGCCTACCCTGACACCTTACAAATTCTGCACATCAACAAATCAGCAACCTCGTATTCCCTGCATTTCCTACAGTGCTTCATGTACTGAACAGAAGGTGATCAGCGTAACACTTGTAACAATTTCAAGCAGCCAACGTCAACAGCGATTGATCGTCCAATACGGTTTCGGAAACATGACAGAAACAAACTAAGCATTCCGCCATGCGCAGCTGAACCTGGCAGACCTAACTATCGCTTAGCCAAGCGTGCGACAAACAAGAGAAGCACACAACTGTGGTTATTTATAAACCCTCTCACGGCCCGTAGAGGGAACGATCATGCCCTTTGTAGATATTATCGGCCATAACTTACGAACGGATCGCGTTAGAGAATCAGTGAAGACATCCTCGGATTCGGAAGAGAGCAATCAATCCGATGAGTTGCAAAAAAAGGTACAATTACATTTGAAACCTTTGAGAAAAATGCAAAATTTTCATTTTCCGGAAGCGATTTTTGGCAATTGTCCGACAAATTAAAAAAACTCCTTTCACACTTTCTTTGTTTGCTTTCTCGAAACGTTTTCATTGGCTTGGACTACATCTGAAGACCCCAATGAACAAAAAATAATGCAAGGAGTAATTTCTTTGTTTTCTTTTTACATAAACAGGGCAAAAAACTCATCTTTAGAGCCCTTCATTGGCCTTCTGGCGTTAGTGGTTGAAAAGCTATGCCCTAAAAAAAACAAATTAATTCGCTATATTATTTAATTATCGACAAAAACATCCATAACCTCTTTTCCTTTAAGTATTTTCACCTGAAATTTGGTGGGACGATATAAGACGCTAAGGAAAGCCTGTGCGGCAAATTTCAGACGTTTCGTGGGTGTGATTCGGTACAATTCAACCTTCCAAACCCAACGAGGGTTAAAACAACCCAGCAATTTTTGGTTTTGCGCCATTTTCCCCAAAATATGAGAAAGTTTTTTTCTTCACATATTTTGCCAAAGTTTTGGTCATGGCTGACATTTTTATGTAGAAACCTTATTTCCAACATATTTAGTTTCCGCTCCATGGCTTTTTGAATAAAAACCACAAATTTTTTGGCAACATGGAAAACGGTTCTTCCACTAAAGAGGTCACGAAGATGTCACATTTACGCAAAACATATCTAAAAAATTCGTTGCTGCCTTGCGAAACAAAAGATGTCCTAACTGACTCTCTAGCGCACTCCGTTCGCGAGTGGTGTCAGATAATGACTTGAAAAGGTACGATCGTGCCCTCTGCGGGCTTTAAATGACGATGTTGAGGGTTTGAGATTGGATCGCGGAAGAATTTTTCACACTGGTGAGTGATTAATGAAGGAACAAGGATTAAGTCTGTGTGATAACTTTCACCACCTAGCGCTATTGAGTGAGTGAGGGAGTTTTGCATCGTGTTCTCGAGAAATGTTATTTGCCTCAGTCCAGTTTTCTAGGAGCTCACCGTCTTCGTTGGTGTCGGCGTAGCTCCATCTTTTACTGTAGGCGTTGAAGTCTTCTATGTACACGTTTGTATGTCCGTTTGACACCTGTGCAGAAGAATTGCGCTACCATGCCGATTGTGAAGTCATTCAGTCACAAGGGCCATGCTCCCGTTACGCGGCAGCGGGAAGGCTCTCTCACTGAGTTACGGTACTTGGAGGCAGACAATGTCAGCGCCATGCGAGGAACACATTGGGAGCGAATAAAGAAGAGTTCACGTTTTGGTGCAGTCAGATATCTCATACCTGTGGATGGCGCAAAAACACTTTGAAAATAAAGGAAGTAATCTCAATATGTCCTTTTGTGGACGTCTACCAGACGATACGTCACACGGAGTTACCTGAAGCCACTCCATTCCATCTGGAGGTGTGTGTCTTCCATTAATATTCCCAGCAGCGACATCACTTTGTGAAGTTTCAAATGCCAACTCGATAATATGATCATGCTTTTCTTCGTTATCAATATGCGGCATCAGAACCATCCATTTCATGAGGAGCTTTGATTGTTTCAAATTGATTTTAAACACGAGGTTCTCTAGCGGGTAGCCCAGATAAACCAGAGCAAGATTTGAAGATTCTTTAAAGTCCTGCTAAGATTCGTCACTGAAAGAAGAATCTGATTATTGCTCAGGAGTGTGTAAGTTGTCAGTTGCACATCCATTGTCCTCTTAATTTGGTACGTCGTCAGGAATGCAGTATTGTTGCAACTTCTCCGGTGGTGTTGCGTTGATTGTGTGATTCACCACGAACGGGATGTGCGTGAAGAACAAAAATATATGTATGTGGCGCGAACACGCAATAATAGAGTGATCTCGTCGGGTGATCTCTATTGTTGCTTGCTGTCACGGTGCGAAGCTTCGCGCACATGCCGCTCGGGATTTCCGATCGCAACAAAATGGTGGTTTAACCAGGATGTGGAGGTCGTGCGGAGTTCACCCTTCACACAAAGAACATGCGATCGGTGCGGTTCGTTGTAAAAAGGAGGGGATGTTGTTGCAACCTCTCCGGTGGTGTTGCGTTTATTGTGTGATTCACCACGAACGGGATGTGCGCGAAGAACAAAAATATATGTATGTGGCGCGAACACGCAATAATAGAGTGATCTATTGTTGCTTGCTGCCACGGTGCGAAGCTTTGCGCACATGCCGCTCGGGATTTCCGATCACAACAGTGTCACGCAAACATGAAAAAATCTCTTCTGTTGTTAAATGTTTTCTCCTCGTCATTACTATTTCTCAACCGCTGTACCACTAGACCGTCTACCGAAGTATATAATAAAAGAAACCGCGACAGCCAGTTATTTGGATGACAAACAGAAAAACAACGAGAAAACATACAGAACAAACAAAGCTGGTGACAGTAGCTACAAGCACGAAACCTTCTCTGGAAGTCAAAATGACTACCCTGGGCATTGAAGAAAATCTGGATTACTTTGCCGAGAAACAAAGGAATTGCCAAGTATTGATCAAAGTCACAAAAGGATACTTACTTACACGCAAAAGCAAAAATGTTGTGCAAATTTTAACACCTGCATGCAGTAAAAATAAGCACCTTGGGCTTTTTTAGTGTTACTTCTACAAACGTCCACCCTTGCAACTCACACCTACGGCCGTTTAACGCACAAATGTCACGTTTCAACAGTACGCTTTGCGCACAGCGACCTGCTACACTCATGGCAAGTGCCCACTGTGCGATTCTTCTTACATTCGCTCTTCACTTGGCAACACTTCGTCTTTTCACCATGCCCTTCATCAAATCTTTCTTCTTGCAACGGTCTTTTCTTAGTGTTGCTCCACTCGGCTTAGTGTTGCTGCTTTAGCGCAGCAGGTCAAAACGAAGGTGGCAATCCACCAGAATACGTCGAAACTACGAAAAACTTTTTAGTGAATTTAGAAAAAACGAATTTAAAAATGTGTTCCTACATGGAAACGTTGGGCGGTAACAGGTTTATCTTTAGTGTTCCCTTTCGAGTCTCATCTTCCAATGCAACACATATACGTTTTTGTGTATTTTGTTATCTTGTAAGCATATAAGTTTTTCATAATAGCAATCATGGAGTTGCAAAATAAGCACATCATTTAATAATTTACAGCAGCTACGCAAAAATGCTAATCCCATTTCTCATTGAATACACTCCTTTCTTCTTACAAACTTCTTTCTCTTAAGATTTGGAAATGTTTGTCAAGGAATAACAAAATTCGAAACATTGTTTGATTCGACAACAAATTTGAAGAAAATTTATGAGCAGGGTTTTCTTGTTATGTCATTTCATTCAATGTATTGAATGCGACATTCCCCAATAAATTTTAATACTTCCTTTTGTTCGCAAATAGTAAAAATTCACCCAAAATCCAATTTTGTGATTTACTGCTGAACAACAGTCCTTGAACTACTTCATTTGAAAGACCATGTTTGCAATGCCTTTGTCGTTTCCTTTGTTAAATTACGTCGGAAAAGTCTCGGAAATTTTGTCAAACAGTCAGAGGTTGGTTGATGAGCCTGACGTTTCTTTTGTCGACATTGCCGCTAGAATCTTGGCAGAAAGGCGAGGTTAGTTGTTCTAAACGAGAAGTAGGAAGTTGTCTATATTAAATGCTTGCATGGTATGCTTGAGGAGAGAAAAGATGTAATTCAACAAAAATTGCAGTTTCTGCTAAAGGTTGACTATGCTCAAATGAGTTATTCTTACCTTTCAGAAAGCATTCGTCTGTTAACACCATTTTGTTTTTGCTGATTTCATAAACAAAGATTATAAAGCATTTCACTATGGTCCTTTGACAACTTGGCAGTTATGTTTGAAACTAAAGATTGCGCAAGAAGTCCACCAAGCTTTTAACTTGCAAATAAAGTTTGTACAAATCTTAGGCCAAAGCTAAAAATTTGTTTATGAAACTTAATCCTTAAAATCAGGAAACTTGGCAAGTCTTACAACTAAACGAATCTTAAAAGGAAAATGAAATATGTAAATTATTTGCATCAGTTACTCCGACTGAATATATCACGAATCAAGCATCAGAGCAGAATTAAACTGATGAAGCATACAGTTGTGACTGGATTGTCCTTTGCACTTCACCAAACCCACTGTTTATCCCGCCATGAATTCTAATGTTTATGTCGCCTATGAAAAACCGCCTGATCTATATAATACACGTGGTTCAAGTTTTTAGGAACATGCTTTACACATGGTGACTGATTTTGTTGGGATCGGAAAAATCCGGGCAGAAAGTGCGCAAAGCTTCACACTGTGGCAGCAAGCAACAATAGAGATCATGCGCCGCAATCATACTTTTATTGCTTCTTCGCGCCATATATAAATTGGTATTAAATCTTCGCCAAGCGAATCAAGAGGTTGGAACAGTTTATTGTACCATACATTTTTAGGGTTAATACCACATGTGCTAACAGTGTGGTTCTTTGTATGATATCACACATTTTTCAGAACTTATTGCAGAAAAAGCTGGTTATCAAACGTTAAAATAAAATGAATCTCACTTTTGCTATTTTTCAGTTTTTTTCATCAAAGTTCGAAATGGCAGCAAATGTTTGGGTGAACATATTTTTGGGTTACGAATGAAAAATCTTTAATTTTAGTTCATAGTTTATCCTGTCTGTACTCATGTTGTGTGTGTCCACTTCGGTTCTGGTAGTGCTATATATGTACGCTTTGGGCAGGTTGATATTAAGGTTATTTAAAGTGACGCAGCAACCATTTTTTCTGACCCGGGGTTTGAAGGAAGCTGCTGCAAAGTTCAATTACGTTAAAAACATAAGATGCCGTTCCTTGTGCTTTCTCGCACTTGACATCAAGCGTGTTCGGACATGGGATGAACTTCATTGTGAAGCCTGATCATAATCATAGGCGTCGAAAGTGGGGACAGGGGAGCCTAGGGCCGTCCATGGATTTTGAAATCTGAAATTTTTCCTAATAAAATTTCGGCAAAACATGATTGTTTGCTTAGTTTCGAGTGGGAAAAATGAAATTTCACCATCTTTGACTCTGGAAAAAAACTGGGTTTTCCTGGAAAAGTTAACTACTGGTTCGCACCTGGAAAAAGTCCTTCCGTCTCCCATTGTTGCATTGGTCTGTCTTAACATTGCAAGTTCATCGTAAACGAATTACGTAACAATTTTATTTCTGCATCGACTTTAATCAAATCTCTGCCCAAGCGTCCATAACTACGTGGTCCTGTCTTTTTTAGTATGTAGTTTACATCAACCCTCATTTGTATGTGCTACATTGTGCTTGCAATCGATTGGCGCTTTTTGCGTAATGACAGTGCTACCAACATGACAGTATGTGATCCCCAAGAAACTTGTTGAATAATATGAAAAATCTTTGTTTAAAAATCTATTCTTACTACGTAGTTGCCTATCAAAGCTTAATCTGTAAGTTGAAATATGTTTTGGTACAGCAGCTACGGTCTTGCATAATTTTTTTACCTCGAAGGGGAGCAGAATACGGAAATGTTTCTTGGAAAGCCAGGAGGAGCATAACTTAAAACTATGCTTGCAATCCTTCTGAATTAAAGAGAATGTTTTTTCCACAATGTTGATAAAGTTTTTTACAAAAAGTTATGCAAACGCAAAAGCTGCATCCAAATGTGCTTGCTTCCGACGTCATATTGGATGTGAACAAAAAACATCCTTAGACTCATCTCACTTGTTTTTTACTTTTTCCGACAAATACAACTACAGCTAAATCAATACAAAAGTATTTCCACTTGGAAAAAAAACATGGCGAGTGTTGTTCTTACAAATGCACCAGCTGTTGTTGCTGTACCTGTTGCACCAACCCCACATCCTGGAGCCAAGTATGCGAAGACGTACAAGAAATTGGGGGTAAGAAATATTCAACTACCCAATGTCGTTTCTGTTCTCAATGTTTGCCGTTATTGCTATAACGCATTCAAACGAAGTAATCATCAGGTGAGGATAAACAAAGCTCTATAAATAAGCGATTTTAAGCGACAGAGTTGCTCATCAAGATGTTCTAATTTTTTATTGGTGATAGCATATTTGAACACATCACCGTTTTTATCCCAATATTTTTTGGGATAAAACAGCGAACGTGCGACATATTTCCTGGGAAACCTGACGTTGTGCAGAGTTGACGACTGCCTTTCGTAATTAGTATTATTGCGATCGGAAATCCCGAGCGGCATGTGCGCAAAGCTTCGCACCGTGGCAGCAAGCAACAATAGAGATCATGCTCGCAATCTCTCTTACTATTGCTTGCTCGCGCTCCATATATAATGGTGTTATTCTTCACGCACATCCCGTTCGTGGTGAATCACACAATCAACGCAACACCACCGGAGAGGTTGCAACAGTACCACTTTCCTCGCATATCTTTGACATAAATTACTTTGTGTCTTGTGAAATTTGTTTGTGGGATGTCACAGTGCTTAGACTCGTCTCAGAGGTGGCTATTGGTCATCTGCGACATTCCTAGAAATGGCACTCCGGACCTTCACGGAAATTCTATTAGTTTGGACGGTATGACCTTTGTCTGACATGACGTCAGAACCCTCCCTTTTAGTGTTTGGTTTTGAATATGCCCAGTGGCACTGATTTTTCCAAATCACTGCAGCAAGAATTGCGGAAAGTGGATCACCTTTTTAGTGGGGTACTTAAAAACTACCAGCAGTCTCACAGTAGGCCTAGCCTACTAGCATGTGAAAAGTTTTAGTTGAGCGTTCGATAGCGGTCTGTACTGTGTTTCACAGGCATTTTGAGCTATTAATTTCAAATACAAGTTTGTGTTTCAGATTTTGTGCCTTTGCTACGGAAAAGGGTTTGCTGTAGGTATTGTTGTGCAGTTACGTGCTACTGTAGGTCTAGGTTTACAGCATATGATTGGTGTAAAACAGACAAAATGCTTAAAATTCTTCGAGTAGATGGTGAATCGCATCACGAAGAATTTCATGAGTCAGAACCATGCATTGACTAGGTTCACAAAGAGCTTCATATTATTGCTAGAGCAAGATGTTGTGTATGAAGGGAATAATTCGGAAAATGAAGTCAGGGGTTACTGAGGTCCAACCACCTATATACTTCACTGAATAATGATAAATTTCTGCAGTTTTATTTTAAATGGCTAAGTAATAATATGCTATATTTTATGTGAGGATGTATAATAATATGTATCGCATTCATTTCTATTTCCCACTCTGCATTAATGTATTAAACACAGAATTTTTGCATTTCCTGCGAGTACAGTGTTAGTATTCCTTCTTGGGAAGTTTCGGGTTGGGACAATGTCCTGATATGCAGATCTCGTTTTGTGGTTTCGAACTCCTAATAGGTAGACTGCAATGATTTTGACATCTTTTTTTATCCCATATGACAAAGCTTTTTAACTTACGCAAAAATTCGTAGCGTTGGTAAACCAATAAAACAAAAAATTAGGTTCGAATAAAACATTCTTTTTTAATAAGGACTATTTGAATTCGATTTGAGTAAGACTGATGATGCGTTGAAAAACACGAAACTAGTTCCCCTGTTAATAAAGTGTGACCGATTTTCTTGCTGCCATCCTTGTGGCTTATCACTATGGGAAAATAGATATACTTTCAGGTTTTAATTGTGGCAGAAGAATGAAAACAGAAAACAGGCAGATTTTTCAGAAGCTTGCCGCCAGGCTATGGTTTCTTTGTTGTTAAATCGTGTCACAAAATCCAAGATGAAAAATAATGTTTGCTTCAATATATGACATACTCACATAAATGAGCTCCTGCAGTACATACAGTTATAATGTAAACATCACAACTGCATAGAGGTATTCGGTAACAAATCACCATACAAAGGGTGAAAGCATAGGCGCAGCCAGGGAGGGCCAAAGGGGCTATGCCCTCCAAAACGTTTTAGCACATCTTGTCATTTTGTACTTCGAGAAGCGGTTTCCTAAGCAAAACCGTGCTGCTTTTCATTTCTTGATCTTCATATTGTTTAAATTTGCAACATGTTCCTATATTATTACAATCTGCTCTTTCATTTTAACTTCTGCAACCATTCCGATTGTTTATGTGGCCTGCACGAAAAATAAATGCAATATGATGTCTTTCAACGGTGGTTTGAATAATGCAAAAATATCGACATCAATCATTGTCGATGTAAAATGAAAATCATCAGTACCGGCCAAGAATTTTGCGACTGCACCTAAAGATGCACCAGTAAAAGATATCCTTGTCACAGTTGCAGACGGTTTGCGAGGCATTACTCACAGCGAGGCTGACCTAATTCGTGGCAAAGTGGTTTCAAGCATACGAAACAATAACTGAAGTAGATCAGTTTTGTCGAAAAAAGTACACATGAAATTGCAATAGTTAACGAAAGATCCAAGTATAATAATCACCAGGCCAATAACCAGCCTGGGACACCAGGAGGCTACAGTTTTCTAAGAGGGGCCCAAATTTTTTAAACTATGTCAACACGTCTTTCCAGGGGGAGCAAAAATATCTAGGGCGTCCCCCTAGTCACGGGTCTGATAATCAACAGGGCTGCCAAAAGTAACATCACCACAATCTTAGACAAAGAGTAGTATGATCAACTTACAAACATCTTAAAACGAAACCCAAAGCATCTACAACCCAAGATGTCAATAAATTTAACAACTTCCTCGAAAACAACAACATTACAAAAAAGCACGTTTTACGCTGGAAAGTCAGATGCCACAACACCTCGGCTGTACAGACTACCGGAATAACAAAAACAAAACAACATTCCCCTACGACCAATAGTTTTTCACAGATTCACCTGCCTACAGGTTAGCCAAAAAATTATCCACACTACTGAAACCAGTTATTGAAAAATCAAAATATCACGTAAGAAACTTTTCAGACTTCGCGTTATCTATTGCTCAATAGTCACTCCAAACTGATGAAGTAATGGTCTCATTCGATGTTGTATCTTATTATTCATAAAAGTTCCAACCATTTGGCATTAAACATAGCTAATCAACATCTACAATCCAATTCCGAATACAAAGTTGTCAACTACCGACCTACAGTAACTAGAGGCCTTATAATTTGCTTAATATGTTCAACCAATTTTAGTTTTTCTTGGGAAACACTGCAAACAAGTTTTTGGAAATGGTGATGGGTTCTCTCGCTTCATCAGCATTTGTAAACCTGGTCATGGAAGACGTCGCAAAACGACCTTTGTAAACTTTTGACGATCCTCCACGTTTATGGAAAAGATATGTAGACGACACATTTGCGATCATTAAAAATCAAAGCTTTCCGAGTTTTTCATCCATGTGGACACAATAGAGAGCTTCATCCAACTCAATATGTTAAAAAGCAAAAGAAGAACGTTTTTCATTTTTGGACTCATTGATCAAACGCTCATTAATTCGCCACTTAGTGTCAGCAGTCTACCGTAGGCCAACCTATTTAGATTGATACCTCAACTTTAGATCAGAGCATCCTACAGCAAAAACAATCCGTGGTTCATACTCTTTTCGAACGGACTAAAAATGTTTCGTCCACAGTCCAGGACCTGAACAGCGAAATGAAGTATGTGAAACGGACTCTCATGTTGAATTTTTACCCCGAATGGATCGTTCAAAACAAAAAAAGAAACAACACAGCGGATTTTCTGGGATTCTGCCTGAAGTTACTTTACCGTACACAACTGACTTGGGAGAGTCTTTTGAAACGAAATCTGGAGAAACATCGTAAACGAACTATCGTCAAACTGTGGTGATATGCTACCTTGCTTCGCTCGTAAATTGCGCTTGAGCCCATGAGCAATTTCGCCTGATTACTACCGCAACTGTGGCCAGTTGTTCTGAACGTAGTAATTTCTACTTACTCGCCGACAGATGCGCACCGTTTCTTAATCGCTGCCGTTGTATCCATGCTGCCTGTTGGGATGTTTGCATACTGCGCTCAGTGCATTTCACAATTTTCCGAGAAAATTAAACCTTTGACTACGGCGACTGAATTCCCTTTGGGTGGGAAGCCCTTGCATGCATTGCAAACGCTGAAGGAAGATTTGCCAGCGGCAACTCTACGGGTAGTTGATGGAAATTTGACGTTTGTCGTGGAAACCGACAACCTCTGAGAACGCTATTTCTGCTTCCTTAAACCAAGGATATAGGCCTGTGGCATTCTTTTCTCGAATGTTAAAAAAATGTGAACTGCGCCAGTCGAGCGTTGAAAAGGAGGCTTCAGCTATTGTAGAAGCGGTCAGAAAATGGACGCATTATCTCCTGGGCTGCAAATTCACTATTGTTACCGGTCAGCGATCGGTCGCCTTCATGTACAGTGTTAAACTCTGAGCAAAATAAAAAATGAAAAAGTAATGCGCTGGCGTCTGCTCTTAAGTGAACTTGACTTCGATATCTTTTACCGTCCAGGGAAAATGAACGCTGCCCCTGATGCTTTATCTCGTGTTTGTTGCGCAGGTTTTCACAGAAACACGCGAAGTGCGAAGTGCACGATGCTCTGTGCCATCCTGGTGTGACGCGCTTGTATCACTTCGTTCGTTCAAAAAATTTGCCGTACTCTATGAACGACGTTGAAAAACTTGTCGAGAGTTGTCGTGTGTGCAGCGCTGTTAAACCTCAGCTTTATCGACCGCCCCTTGCTCATCTTGTTAAAGCGACTCAACCCTTTGAACGCCTCAGCATTGACTTTAAGGGCCCATTGCCATCTAATTCACCACAGCGTTGTCTTTTAACGGTTGTCACGAAAATTCGCGTTTTCCTTTCGCCTTTTCTTGCTCTAATGTCAATGCACAGTCTGTGATCGTGTGTTTGACGCAATTGTTTGTGCTGTTTTGTATACCGGCCTATGTTTGGTATGCCGGCTTACATTCACTCCGATAGGGGTTTCGTTTCTCTTTCACAAGAGCTGATCACGTTTCTGCATGAGTGCGGCGTTGCTTGCAGCCGAACGTCCGCGTACAATGCGCCTGGCAACGGCCAGTGTGAAAGATACAATGGCATTATTTGGTCTGCTACAAAACTTGCTCTGAAGTCTCGTAATTTAGATATTGCTTGGTGGCAAACTGTCCTAGCCGATGCGTTGCATTCTGTACGTTCTTTACTTTGCCGTGCCACCAATGAAACCCCACACGAGCGGTTTTTTGACTTTCGACGCCGCTCTACGTTTGGAATTTCCGTTCCTATCTGGCCAAGTACTCCAGGTCCTGTGTATCTTAGACGCCATGGGCGCTCCTCGAAATACGACACAGTGGTGGAAGAGGTGGAACTTGTACATGAACTCCGCAGTATGCGCATGTTCGGTTCCGTCTGGAAGAGAAACGACCATGCCCCTGCGGGACGTCGCACCTTTTGGGGGAGCAGCGTCTGGATCCCCGCCCGATGCTGAGTCAGGGCTTGCATTGGACACACAGTTTGCCCCCAGTCGAGATCCTTTCGATCACCCATCCGTTCCACCTCCAGAGCAGGACGAAGCATCTTCCGAAACGCCTTCACACAGGACTTATGATGATCAAAACGCCTTCAACGTTGGGGCGAACGACGTCAGAGAGAGTGAAGCCGGCCCTGCGCCTAGTGTTATGGAGACGTCCCCCCCAGCTCAGCCCCTCAGATCCTCGCGTCAACGCAAACCTGTTGAGAGATATGGAGCTGTCCCGTACTGGTGATGATGTTTTCAGGGGGGAAAGATTGTGGTGATATGTTACCTTGCTTCGCTCGTAAATTGCGCTTGGGCCCTTGAGCAATTTCGCCTGATTGCCTGATTGCTACCGCAACTGTGGCCAGTTGTTCTGAACGTAGTCATTTCTACGTCCTCGCCGACAGATGTACACCGTTTCTTAATCGCTGCCACTCTTTTCATGCTGCCTGATTTTTACGTTCGCATCTGATTTGATTGTAATGAAGCCTACATCTAGGCGCGACGGCGAGTTACGTGTCACTACACAAATCTACAATTAAACGAAGCAAAATCCTTTCTTCAGTAAAAGATACCGTATCCACCAGCAAATGTCGAGGTGTAATGGTCTGTGAAATTCCATGCAGAGAATGTGAACACAAATACATTGGACAAACGAAACGAAGCCTAATCACTCGATTGAAAGAATACCAAAGGGACAGTTTGCTTGAAAGTATCAAAAATCTAGAAAAACAGCTTTAAGGAAACATGCACCCCGAAGTGGCCATGGTTTTGACTGGGATTGTACCAACACGCTTTACATCACGTAAATAGCTACCATATAAAGCGCATTTTTGGAATCCTTCTATATTAATTTAAAAACGGACACTATGAATGATACAAAAGTAAACTTCCCAGCTATTTATCATAATATCTTAAAACATGGGTGGAATTCATCCTTCGCTTGACTTCCTTGAATGTGTCATCATCTTATTGACCGCTTTAATGCCTGATGATTTGTTACTTCACCACTCAGTTTACATCATTATTGATCGCTATTTACCGCATAGATTCACACTATTTGCTGCTTTACTTCACATAGCAACGTTTTGTGCTTTTTCTGTAGAGTTTTTACGGTTTTATTGCGTTGTTATACATTGTCATCATCAGACGTTTTCATTTCACACTTTTTATCTTCATCGTTCGCTGTCGCGCACTGTCACTAGTTTCCTATAGCGTGATGGTCGGTTTTGCGCTTTTTTTTTGTACTTCACGCTGCTCATTGCTTTTTATTATTGATAAATTGCATGTTATGTGGTTAAAAACACTGCAATGAGGAAGCCTACTTGAATTGGTCGCCGAAACCTCGGCTAAATAATAAAAATAATCGCCAGATAAGAACGAACCTATCTGCTTGCAAAATAGTTTCTCGCTTAAAGTAAAAAATTTTTGCCCCCTCCCAAATTTATGGCTGGCAACGCCACTGGGTGAAAGGGTCTTTCTGAATACGTTTGTATGAAAAAAGCATTTGTCTAAAAATTTCCTTCGCAGGCATGCTTATCTATTGACTCCGAGCACCTTTTGAATGCAAACATGTTTCATTCACCCTAGCAACTCCTTATGGGCATTCAAATTTGTATTTCCTTTCCATAAACACCTTTCTACAATCCTCAAATATCTTTGGAGAACTTTCTCTTTGTGATTTTCCGTCTTGGCTTCAAGTACTTTCATTCGCAGCAAGAGGATGTAAACACATCTCAGAAAATGGTGTTTTTCCCATTTTAATCATTATCATCATTTCTTGCAGGACGAAATTCTTTTGGGACTGTGCAATGGTGTGTCTGTGTAGTTTTGCAAATATTGCATATGCATTTTCTTCCACAACAAGTTTTAACAGCGCAAGTGCTGCTGGTTTATTTGTGATGTCACGAACTCATACAACAGCGTGACCAAGAATTACTCAGTAGAGGGACAGGGACGTTGGAGCAGCGGCAGAGCTGGGGGTGCAGTAAAAGAGTAGAGGGCAATGGAAACTTATAAAAAGCACAAAACAACTCGTGACCAATTATACTTATTTCTGTTCAACAACAATGTTGACCTCACAAAAAATACCAGAAATTTTATTAATTAAAGCATTCTGAACTTCATGGGTGTGGGAATAGCGGCAATAAATTTGTTTCACGTTGATCTTTATAAGCCACGAAACGACCTATGATACTGTGATGAAAAGGCACCTCATCCCCCTTTTGCCCTCTTATGAAAAGGCAGGGCCCATGCCCCCGTCTTTCCCCACTAGCAGCGTCTCTGAAGTAGAGTGACGAAGCACTTAACTTAGTGGCAAGACTTCAGGCTGTGTCAACATTCATACGTTCGATCGTCATCAATTTGCATGAACAACATTACTCCAGTTGAGCGTTTTCATTTCATCACCAAGTTTTGATAATTTGTGACATATCAAAACATTAAATGACCAAACACCTATGTCAAACTTGATGGCGTTAGAAAACCTTTTGCTGGTGTAGAAATCATGTCCTAATGACAATAACTACTAATATTTTAGTGAGCTGTTTGTAGCAATACAACGGATTTCTACAAGACACAGGGTTAATATATTCGCACACCAAATCTCTACTTTAAAAACTGTTAATAATACGCAACTTTAACAGGTGTTGACATTCTCGGATTTTACAAGGGCCGGAACATCAGTTATGCTGTTCACAAATTACAAAGCATTCGCAGCAGATTCAATGATCAATGACATCAACCACAAATGCAGCCTAAAACACTACTAACACGCACCACAAGCACTTATATTTTATAGAGACATAACATGGTTCCAATGCTTGTGACATGGTCAACATTCAGCACTCCGATTTGTTTGTAGACATTCAAATTGCACTTCAACAAATATGTTTGTGTCATCATTCTGAACCCCCAACAAATTAAATTAAACAAATTGACAAACAAGACTTCAGGGAAACGTGCAGACAAAGTCTAAGGCGGAGCAAAGCCCTGTAGCTGCTTACAATCTAGTGTTGCCAGATTAAAAAAAAACTTTATGGCCAAATTTCACGTAAAAACTAGCCAAAATTAACAAAAACCAGTAGCCAAAAGTAGCTAAATCTGAAAAACTCAGAAAAAAGCAACATCTACTTAAAATTGTTTTATCAGACCCTTGGTAGCATAATTACCTGCACACTAAGGCAACGGACAGTAAACAATAACTCTCTAAGGCAGTTAGAGGGCATGCCATTTTATGCAATACTAGTGACAGACATAGTGGATACAGATGTTTGCAATTACGGCTGAGCTAAGACAGCTGAAGGCTCTTACAAAAACTTCTAAACAACTCATTAACTTATCCCTGTCTCACTTTATCCAAAATTGGGCACACATGTCTCATGTCAAAACCTGCCACTTATAAAACTTGAAAATAACGCTGTACAACTGAAAACGCCAGTTAAGATAATCGTTGGAAGAATCTTATCAACAGTAAACATCTTAGGAATTTCCAGAACTATATTTTTCACTGTAGGAAGATTCACGCAATCCAGTAGCACGCATCCACATGGGCCTGTCATGTTACGAGCTTATCACGGAATCCTAACTAAATACAGGATTCCATTGGACTTAAGCATTCGATACTGGTACCAAAGAACGAAAGGTACAAATGGAGTAATGCGAGAACATGAGTCCTGGAGTATCGCAGTGTGCTAAAGGTACATTGGCACCGAGTTGGAAGTTTCTACAGGCGTGTGAAATGCGTGAAGCCACTAAGTACTGTATGACGTCAAACCATTGGTAAAATATTGTCGATTGAAATATCACAAATCGGCTCTCAGCCTCTCACACATATGTCAATTTTGAAGGCGGTTCACATTTATCCGGTCACTCATATAATTTTTTCAAAATTGTGAGAACAAGCTTACAACAGATTAAAGTGGAATCAAGAAACGTTGAACACACGAAAGTACATAAAATTACACATATGAGCTGCAGCCCTATCAATTCAAACATCCATCAATTTTTAACATTAAGTTCGTCTGTTACAGTGGAATCAATGCATATTAAGCAACAGGAATTAAACCTATGTTCAGTCATGATCGACCGGAGATAATTTTTAATGCGATGAAGTGCACTAAGAAGACGCCCTGCCTTACAGTAGTACAGGGCAAAGCGAAATAAATGCGCAGCAAACAAATTAAACTCGGAAATAAATTATCCAAAGTTCGGTTATCAGCAAACAGTTTCGAAGTAGCTTTTGGAGTTAGACCCTGCAATTTTTTGCACCCTTTAGGGACCGCAAAAGACGATATAACGCCTTGGTCTATTTCAGCCACAACTCACCAGCCGATAGAACTAGAGAGCTGTTCAAACCCTCTAAAGATGCGAAAAGGTATCTAGTTTCGATTTTAAAAACATTGGGAAGATTTGGATATACACTTTTTGTAGGTTACGTCATAATCGGGACAGGTTTAGGTCTTCTTGGTCCACTACATCTGGCCCTGACCCTCAACCGCAAGAGGGAGCTTTGTGCTTCTTTATAAAGAAAACTGGGCGAAAATCCGCATCTTTAGAGCCCTTGATTGACTTTCTAGCGTATGTAGTGCGCTTGCTATGAAATAACAATTACAAAGAAAAAAATAAATCCCCTAGATTTGGGATTAATTAATTTTTCAATCGTTTATTTTGTGTTTTTTTCCAAACTTGACAGATATGTTCACATAAAAAGGCATTAGTTGAAACCGATTTTGCGAAGTGCTGATACCTTTTTTGCCACTAATGAACATGGTGGTGTGTGGGGCAGTTGGCCGAAAGCTCTGTGGCACAGAAAGATTGTTTTTTTCGGAATCAGTTTGATCCCGCACCTTGTAACCGTCGCAGCAACCGACATCATTACCTGGGGCCTGTGTACCGTTGGAGCACAAGAAAACTATACGACTGCGTAGTTTTCGTTGTGGAAGCGAGAATTTTAATTTTGGTTGCATCTCGTTTAACGCCTTAATTTGTTTTAACGTTTTGCGCAATAACCGTTGTGGTGGTCAAATCGTTCGAAGTTCAGCAAATCTTTGAGTTCCATTTAAATTCACAACAAACACTTTCCTATCGGAAAAAAAACTGAGGTGTTTTATTTTGAAGATGTATTGTTTATACGTTTGAAAATATTGGCGAAAACTTTTTGGACCCCATTTGTAAAACCCAATCATCAGCTATTCAAATCGCAAAATAACATCTCATGCAGGCATCCCAAATCTTTCCTTACGCAAAAGTTCTGGAAAGTGTGCGGCATTGCAAGACACTAAAGTGAAATACATTTCAGATTGCTGAGATTATTCTAGGAACTCTATCCATCATATTCGCAATCACGGCTATTGTCCTCGTCTCCAGTGATTGGCGCATTTTGAGTCCATTAAGTTATATATGTTCCGGTATTTGGTGTGGACTGCTGGTGAGTTAAAGAAATATTTTTGTACTTTTGTTTTTTCTATGCTGTTCACTGTGCGACGTGCTCTTGATAATACATATATTTGTGCAATGCACTACGCGGAAAAATTTTTGGCTGATGAAGTACGTCACTTAACGTTTTCTTAAACAGGTGCTGGTGGCAGGATGTCTTGGAGTGGCGTCGGGAGGAAGACCGGAGTCATGTCCAGTACGTTCAGAAAGCTGTTAGCTCCTCTTTTCCTATTAAATTGTTTGTATAAATAATATTTATTCCCATTTTAAAATGTTACTGAATAATAATTATTTAGTCATCAGTGAATGAACCGTTGATTACTGAAACAAAAACCACCTCTTCATCATTGGTATTCATCGAATGTAAAAGCTTATTAGCTTCATCGTAAAGTAAGCAATACCATTTCCAAACATTTTATTAGTCACTTTTGTCTGAATTATTTCGAGCGTAAACCTGCAAAACACCTTCAGAAAACGTACAATTAACCCTTTTCAATAAAAATGTAACAAAGGAAAGGTTAAAAGTCAAATTTTGGCCATTACTCCCCAGACGCTAGAGCTTTGGCGAGTTATGGCCAAAAATGTCGCTGGCATGATCGTGGCTTATGCGGGCGTTAAAAAGGTTTGTTACCCCCTCCGCTGAAATTGAAACCTTCAGTGAAACACTACCTATATTGCTATATCCCGTATTGTAATACCTGTATTTGTATTGTGCTGCATATCGTCGTTCATCCATCATTGGCCAAAACATTGTACGTCATCTAATGATTTCGTAGAAACTGATGCAGTGCCTGACTATATTCACTGTTCCCTTCTAATTATATACGTGTCTTGTTATAGTTGCGTCAGTTCCGAGCATTTCATGGATTTAACGTTTCAGCAAGCAACGAAAACGTTTTTCGAATTCCTTAAAGGTTCTTTTCAATTGTAAATTCATTTTGTCTTACCAAGAGTGATGGTTTTTCATTCAAACCAAAAAAGCTATTGCTTTTTTTTCAAGAACTTTCTTGCGAACTTCAGTGCAGCTTTTGATCAATACGGCAGCATTACGTGCATCTGTTTGATTTGTTTCCTCATAATGTTGTGGAATTGGATTTTTTAATATGTTGCTCATCAAATCACACTCTACAAACAAACTGGAAAGCCCAAACAGGGATTTGTTCTGAACTTATCACAACATTCGCCAACTTTCTTGTTTTTAATCAACTAAAAATGGCGTATCTACACAAAACAAAAAAAGTTAAACATGCATAATAAAGCGACACCAAGTTCAAGCACTCAACCCGAAACGTCTCGCTGAAAGTGCAGCAACGATATGTGCAGGCCGTCCTATGGATCGCATTTCAACTGCGAATGAACAACACGTCACGAGAAGAATGTCGTCAAGAAACATGAAATCAAACATACTAACCTCACCCAAGAAATAACCAAAACAAAACACAGACAGGCAAAACATAAACTTTCAACAGGATTGGCAGACTTTCTTGTGAGTAACAAGGACTACAGGTCATTCGCAAAAAGTTGAATCATATTGAAATGCAGTACGACGTTTCGTTAAATATGTTCCTTTTAGGAAAGATCTTTTGCGTCTTGCAGCAGAAAGATTAGTGACGGCAGTTTGGAGTTGGGCGTTAACGTCGATAATCATGTAAGTACAATGAACATTGGTGCATTTCAGGCTGAATCATTGACCACATCATATTTCAGAATTAGCTAAAGAGTCTGATAAATCGATGTTGTCCACATTTGTTTTGCAGGCGGAAAATAGATCTCGAAACCTTTACAAATCACCACATCAAAATGATCGCATTTAACATGCCAGAAGCGCTATATTCGAATGTTGATGTCTACTCGGAGTTGATATCTGCAGTTTCTGTTCATATCTTTTATTCAGATAACCTCTGCAATGATCATGATGATTTTTGCAGCGATTTCTGCTGGAAGTATGTTTGCAATCGAAGTTCCGGCTGCAGTCTATGCTGGAAGATACCACTACTACTACAACAACAATTACTACTCATCCTACAACTTGTATTACACCAGGAGCAACAAACAGGTGATTTGCAACCTTTGTTTTTGTATAAGTTCATTTCTACGACTTTTGCTTTCGTGAAAATTTAGCAGAAAAACAGGCACATTTCGAAGTTCCAGCTTCAGTAGAAGCTGGACGTTTCTACAATGGTGTGCACTGCTACTATTTCAACCTAAAGAATGAAGTGCAGGTGACTTACAAAACTTTTTAATGCAAGTTTATTTAAGTACGTTCTCTCCACAATGGGGTAAACAAAAAATCGGTTGGTAAACTTTTAATAGGGAATCAGTTCACGTAATAGCACGTATCCTCAGCAGTGGTGTGTGGATATGGAAATTTTGAAATCGGAATGGATCCGAACTTTTTTCACAAACTCCAAATCCAATCCATATCGGAAAATTTAAAATTATGGACTCCGATATCCAATCCAAATCCGAAACCACCCACCCACTTGCACATTAGCCAAAATATTTGGTAGTGTCTATTTTGCCTCATGAGGCAAAAGTTGTGACTATTTTGCCTTTAGTTAGACACGATTAGTTGAAGTGGTCACGTGACAAGTATGATACGCACACGAAGACAAGGGCTAGGGGTTAGAATCAGAGTTAGGATTTAGATTTAGGTTAGTCTTCAGTTCACACAAACAAACAAGAAGCCACTAGCGTATCTTGCCAGCATTGAAGTCATGACACCACTTGTCCATTGGACTAAGCCTTTACAGATGTCGTTATCAAGAAAGAAGGACATGCGTTTTGAACTTGATATGTGACCATTTCAAACAATTGTCTTTGTCTAAACTAAAGGTAAAAGAGCTCCAGCAGTTCTGTTGCGTCATCAGGCAAAATAGACACTGCCAACATACTTTGTCTTGAATGCCATGGCTACACTGCCTACCACAATCAGTTTGTGTTAAGACGTGCACAATTCTTTTTTGCTATGGTAGCGCAAGTTATAGCTGGGCACAATTCTCATATGCTCTCTAATGGAGATTCTTAAATCAAATGATAGCCTACAACTAGCCTATATTTGTGCACCTGCTGGACTCCATGCATGGCAACAGCTATTGTACGTACACTAACCATGACAGAACCATCGCGACAATTGTATGCCCAATGAAATAATTTCTTAAAGCAGTGCAATGAATGTTCACCTCAATCCCTTTTTCATTTGAAACTCTAACTCTTTGCAAACTGAACATCCAGCACTGCTAGGCCTAGAGAATAAACAACCTTTCCACTTTTTGTTAATTCCAACACTTCACAAGTTTTCATTCTCAGTCCAGGGGTATTTCAACCTACAACAACATGGTCAAAATGTCAATGCGTTTCCACCATATTTACTACTCTTACCAGTTGTGAGGTAGGGTCACTTCGGCTGAGTTAGATTAGTGAGCTACACCGTTGGTCGAGACAGAAACTGGTGTACTTCGTTCAACGCTGACAAAACACTTTTTGTAACGCCTTCATAAACACCAACATTTTAAAATCATCTACTAATAAATATATTTCAAAAATGAAACATGTCTCATCTGATTAAGGACGGGCTGCGTCATAACAAAACTACAGAATCAATCATGCTCATCTTCACACAGTACCAAACTACTGTCTATGTTGCTTGAGATGTCCTCAGTCTGAAAGTTAGGATCCTGAGCGGCAGGGAACATTGCAGTCTACTGGCAGAAATTAGACAAGCAGATTTTTAGTGATATGATTTCGAAATATCGCATTTTTTCCTCATACAACTATTATTCCATATCAAGATTTTTGCAAGGCCACAGTTTATTTCATTTGGATAATCCGTATCCGGATCCGGTTGAAAGGGAAACGATATCCAATCCGAATCCAAAAAATCCAAATATCCGGCCGGATTGGACTCCAAAATCCTGATCCTGTACACCACTGATCTTCAGATCTAAACGCTTATTCAAACAAAATCGTCTATTTGAGTAATTTCCATTTGGAATAAGGTTCTATTTGAATAAGCTTTTAGGACTTAAGATGCGTACTTTTACGCGGAATCGATCCTGTCAAAAGCTTACCAACCGATGCTTGCTTACCCCATGGTGGAATGTTCTTAATTGAACGTAAATATGTACAAGTTTTAATCATTGCAAAAAGACGAAAGCAGAGCCCAGTGGACAGATTAATTGAAATCTAGTAAAAAAACTTCTGATTATGATTGTTATACATGCATATTTAAAGCATTATATTTAAATGCTTGAAACATTTGCACTTCCAAAGATAGATTTCAAATGTTTATATGTTACGCACAAACGTGGAAGAGTTGCACATTCTCATGAAGTTTAACAAGCAAGTTCTGGAGAAAAGAGCTGCCTCACAAAATTGCTTGTATATCCGTATAGGACTAATTACAAAATTGGAAACACAATTTCACAGCATTGCATGCCACTACACATGTTCGAAAAATAATTTTCAAATTTAATTTGACATTTTTTAGAGCGCACTCATCGGGATCCATGCTACTGTCTCTGTAATCGCTTTTGTTCAACTGGTACTTGCCATCATCCACTCTGCTTACTGCTGTGCAGCAAGTTGCTGTGTATCGCACACAGGAGGAGTTGTGGTATATTGCATGAGTCGATATAAAAAACAGGACGTCACTGGCAATTGGTTTCGAAATATCCTTTTGCAGTCGAGATGTAATGGAATTAAATTTAAAAAATGCAGATGCATTCATGCGACTAATCAGCAATCAATTCATTCGTGGAAGTTGTTGAAACAGACTTTAATTTGGGTTCCAGAACGCATCAAGCGAAAGGAATAAAATTTGTACTTCACACACGCCCAACCATAGTTCAAAGTTTTGGGTTTTTGCGACAGTTCATGAAAAACGTAGAACTGTTAAGAATTCGTGGGAAATGAATAAATCCAATTGTACATAAGTAAAGCATCAGTTTTTGTCTTTCAAACCAATTCCGTTAGAAAAAGTGGTCGTAAGACGATTTCTTTCCGTAATGTATTCATGTTGCAGCCAGTGTACTGTATCAATGAATGGTATTCATATGAAAACGTTTCGGAATAGATGTCAAAGTAGAAGCGATTAACAAACAACATTCACTGCAAACCGTGTGTAACCCTGCAGTAGTGAGTTTTGGTTTAACAATGCCGCAACAGTTTGTTCGCAGCGTTAACACGCAATGCGTTTTGGAGCTGCAGGGCCATCTCCAGATGTGATCATTACCAGAGATTTTGGGTATGCAGAAATTAAACACTTTTAACTTTGCCAAGATAAGTGCAGATCTCCAGGATTTTGAATGAAGAAGCAACTTACAGTAAATTTGTATATATGCTTGCATTTCCTACTGAAAAAGTTGTCTATACATGTCTGTAAGAGTAATTACAAAATGTTGATTTTTATTTCAAAACAATATCGCTAGAGGATATTGAGCAAACCGGTGTTGAGTTGTGTACTCTTCCAAATTTACAAATCGGAGTTGTTATTATGTTGCCAATGATTTTGTTCTAATATCTTCGAATGTTTTGTAAGTTTTCAGATGTTTGTGATCCTGAAACAGGTCTTTCAATGGTAATTATTCAATACTGTATATATAGTCAATAAACAAGAAAATATCATTATGTCTCAGCAGGCTCCGCAACAAACAGTAGTCACCACAGCAACCATACCTGGACAATTACCAGTGACAGCGATACAAGGACAGCCACAGTGTTCAGGTAATTCCAAATTATGGCCAACTACTAACACCAGGCCCGTAGCCAGCTTTTAAGGTTTGGGTGGAAACACAGTTTTAGGAGGTCAACGCTTTTAGTTTCATAATCTGTTTAAAACAATTTTTTCCGGGCACAAAAAATTGGAGGGTGTCATTGACCCCGAATGCGCGAGATGGCCAGTCAAATGCTCTAGATGAGCAATCAAAGGTCGTGCGCATAAACCTAGCAAATTTTGAAAAGATAAAATGGGTAAATTGCTAGTAAAACTTTTTATTAGGCCACATTAAATCATCCAAACATCCCTTGGCCTCACCTAGTTGTGACGTCTTACACAAAAGTTTAAACCCAAAAAATACTCGGATTTTTATAATTGAAGTAAGAAGACTTTCTACCTTAGAGGGTTGAACAGCTCTCTAGCTCTATCGGTTGGCAAGTTATGACTGGACAAGTCCGGGCCACGTTTGTGACTTTTCGGTCCTTCAAGGTGGGCAACACAGCAAGGAGTAATGATACGCTTTGCAATAAGTAATCTGAATTTCCACGTGACAATTCTATATTCTGGACACAACGAGCAGGTCAACTTTCATGCAGAAACCAAATGAAAAAGAAAAAAGAAAACTCACATTATATCCATTTGTGCTTTTCAGCAGAGGATAAGTATCTAGAATTAATGGAAGTAGTCACTGAAAAATTTCATTTCACTCAAGAGAATTCAAAGAAACCAGTGGAACACAAGTCCGTTTTAAACAAAAATCTTTTCCTAGTCTGCTGAATAATATTTGCCACAATCTGTCTGCAAAAACGCAATTAGTCTTAAATGACAAATGCAATAACTCAATTAGTCTTTAGGCTTGTTTCGTTTTGCTTTATTTGCTCTATGAATAAATAAATTCTGCTCTCTTTATTGCTGTGCAGTACACTTGAGTGAAATGTCTGCAGGTGATTTTCTGTTGAGAAAACACAGCCCTGTGAATACCATCCCAATCTATTAATGCATTGAAAAAGTAAAATAAAAAGATATTTTTTCTTTTTCCGGATAGAAAACTTCACCTTCGAGATTCAAAAGCTCATCAGCTTAATACGTTTGGAGCACTAATCCATTCACAAGTTTAGACAATCACTGATTCAAAGTTTCGTCACAAAATGCCAGGCTACTCTTTCCCGAATTTTGACATAACAAAAATTTATAGACACCATTGTCAAAATTCCACGTACCATTTTCAATATATATTTTAAAATCATTTGAGGATAGATGTGATCTGCACATACCTGACACTTGCTTGATATTACTATCAAACCTCCTGTGCAGGATATACCCATACAAACTACATAGTGCAAGGTCAGTCGGCTGGGATTCCTCATTGAATTTACCAGCAACCAGGGCCACATACAACCTGGCAAAATCAACCAATTCATATAAACACAGCTGCACCGCAACATAATGGTATTTATTTGTGTTTTTGCGTGTCATAATAATGCGGCTATTGTTATCATCAATAATATTGCATGCACATAATTTGCACATTGGTGATCAAAATGCGGAGCATTTTAGATTTATGGCAATTAATTTATGTTATAGATGAAAAATTGTAAAAAACACAAATTCAAAGCCAATTTGTTTTTCTACATTTCTTTGACACAATGTATTTCGCGAATCCGATTTGTATGAAATAATGCTCCAATATTTACCTACATATATATATATATATACATATATTGGTGATTTTTTAAAATTACGATATTTAAACAGCTCGGTTTTGTAACAAACTGTTTTGCATTACAGATTCCGGAAACATCTCCACAGTATCAGGTGAATATCATCTTTTATACTCATAAAATATCTAGAAGTTGTTAAACTTTGTGGTAACATTGTATTCTAAATTCGAATGAATCTTTTGTATATTCATCACAACTTTTTGCTGCAAAACAAATGAATGTCTAATCTGTTTGCAAATGCCTTCCGAAGAAATTATTGAAAAACTTGTTTGGTATTATTCTTCCCTTACGGAAGAAACAAAGGGCATGAAGTATTTATAACCCAAAAATTACCGTTAAAATTTTCATAGCATTAGCTTCTGTCCGGAACTTCAAAAACACTTTATAGTGATTTCAAAACTCGAACTAGTCTGAACAATCCTACACATTGCGAGCGATTTTTTTTATTTATTATCTCCAGGTACAGAAACGTAAGGTCTGCCTCAACATTAAATATTTGCGTATAGGATCAGCATGGGCTATTAGACGTTTATTTAGTAATTGTAGTTAGAAAAATGCAACCAAACACATTTTTGTTTCCAATCAACCATACATTTCAGCAAATTTTTATTACACAACTGTGGGAAAACGTTCGTTTTTGTAATCAAGAACCAAACTGACCTGAATAGAACCAAAGGTATTATCAGCTTGCGTCTTTTTATGTAACATCCTTTAAACATTTTCGGGAAATCGCTTGAGATAATCAACCTGAAAGCCAAAAATATCCAAAAGTTTTAATGTTGAAACACAGCTGCTGATTGTACAGGCTAAGAGTTCATGGCCAAATGAAAACGTTGAAAGCCTTTCCACTTACGTTGCGGTCAGAGCTGTAAATGCTTGGTTGAAACAATTTTCAGATGATGACGAATGGGCGCCACGTCACACAATGGAATTCTTAAATCCCAAGCGTAGATTTTATGGAAACAGTGCACTGGAGCTGCGCGAGTTTAACACCTTTGAGCTTTTCCAAACATTTCATGAATTAAACTGACAGCTTTTAAGTATGTTCTAGGGCAGCGTTACTTAAACTTATTCTACCTCAGCACCCCTTTTGGTTAGGGCTAAGCAGTTCAGCACCCCCTACCATTGGCTAACATCTGGTTACTATGAGGATAAAGTAACGACAAGTGTAGCACATCATATTCCTTTTACCTTTGACTGACATATATGTGACTTTCCCAAGCAACCCCTGAAATTAATTTCAGCACCCCAGGTTAAGAAACCCTGTTCTAGGGAGATACAAAAGCTTTGGGTTTGCTGCAAGCTTTCCAGGAATCAACCGACTGGGCTCTGATTTTGTCACTTTGCGATAATTCAAACTTGCATGATGTGTATTCAAATAACTAGTCTCTCCACGAAGATGACACAAGCGGATCAACGGAGTAATTATTTTTTATGAAATCGATTTCACGTAACACTACGCATCCTCAGTCCTAAAATTTTATTCAAACGTTCAGTGGAGCACATAGGGGAAAAAACGCTGCCAACATAAGTTGTAATACAATGTCTGAACTTGTTTCAAGAAAGGATCAATCAAGAATCTTTTTTCATTTTCAAGATATTTTGCTATTCAAAAATGTAATCACACAAAAGTCATGAAAATTCCACAACAGCAAGCACGCCGATTTAAAAAGTATTTGTTCTTGTGGCAGGGTTACATGTTATCAAAATGTTTTCTGCATTTCTTCAATAAACGCAAACAAACTATTTAACATGGAGCGAACTATTTCTAAATAATCCAAAGACATCGATGAAAAAACTGAGATTGTTAACTCCAATTTGATAAGGTTAAATAAGTCAATTTGCTTCATGGTAAACCACCAACCCCACGTATGCAGAGCTAACCAGAAAGATAATTTGTTTTGCTTTAGTTTGCAAATGGTGAGTGGTGACACATTAAAGTGCTTTACATTCTGACTTTTGAAGATTGACAAACGCAAGACGTTTTGCGACGTGCATTTTGCAGTACTGTCTTTGTGCATTGAACTTTTATCGAAATTTCTATTAAATTGAAAGTTATGCGGTGAGTTCGGTCCATTTTAATTTAAGATGGATCTAGGAACATACTTATGAAGTTTGCAATAGAATCTAATAAATCCAACTGGAATTTTTTCAACCGAAACTTAGTATTGACTCACATACAGAATTTCAGAATAATTTAAACACTAAGAATAAAAACAGCTGATTTTCACACCCCAATATTTTCAACAAAAAACTGTTAACATCAGCTTAGAGAATTATATCTGCATTTATCTTTTTGGACAAGCTTAAACGTTGTGGACTGCTCTAAAATGATGTGTTGAGGTGGTAATAAAGATTGCACCAACTGCTAACATTGTTTCTGCTGTTGTTGAAATGTGGCAGGATGTTCTAGACTTCATTGGAATCATTTCAAGCGCAACTAAGATCACAGCTCTTATCTTATTTGCAAAGTAGTTTAAGGACATACATTAAGGACATACATCTCCATGCGTTGAACTTATAAACTGATTTCTTATGTCTGCACAAATAACGAAAACGAATGCTATGAACCAACTATCAATCGATAAATGAATAATCCAAAACCTGTTTTTCTCAGTAATTTTGGTTTGCAGTGTATTTTTGGTTTTCTATGCACTCAGATGTAGGTTCCAATTTTGCTTTGCAAAATAGAGAATTACCTCAAAAGGGAATGAACATTTCCTTCAGAAAAACAAGCAATCTAGATGCAGAAACGTTAAACATGTACAGTTTCATACAATGCATGAGTTCTGCAATTTTTGCCACTTAACCGACATCTTGTTTCTGGAACATTGTTTGGGAAAAGCAATCAGTCTAACGAGAAACTACGGAAAAGAAACAAGGAGTCCGTTGAAAATCTTTCTCCGGAAGCTTATGCAAATTTTCGTTCATGTAGAAGTACATGCTTTACAGAGTAGTGTTGCCAGATATGTTCATGCCAAACGTTTCTTTATTGCTTATATTAATCACTGTTCCTGATAAAGTGAAAAAGGTTTACAAGATTGGTATATTCAAGTGATCTCTTCACAACAGGCGTGAGACTGCAAACCATATGTAAAAACATCAAGTAGATACTTTCATTCGCTGTGTAAGTGTGTAAAAATCAAGTTCAATTTGGAAAACGTTAAGACACAAATCCCCTCAATTGTGCATGCTTTGGCTTTAATTTGAGGTAGATGTTTTTGGAAAAACTGCATTGTAAAAAGCATTTCTGAAAGTATGTGTGAAGGTCTTAAAATGTTTCATATTATTTTGTGAAATTTTGTGAATAAAATCAAAGACCTTGATTGTCGTTACTTGAAAACAATATGCAGGCCTTGGTTATGCAGGAGAAGACGTTCCTTACGATTTTAAGTTGGCATCTGATGTTACATTACTATGCACAATACTACCATAACCGTAGCACTTTGACACCAGGTTTACTCCAATCTTTCTCCCTGGTCGTTTACCGAGATGTTAAGAATGACACCAAAGCATCTTCATCCCGCATATAAAGCAAACAATCGCGAATATGCTAAATTTTCAAACGCCTATACACGCTAGCGATGCCTTTGTGTTATTTCAGTGAAGAAAAATGCATTGCATTGAAGTAAAATACATTCAAATAATCGAACATAGATATCTCCGACCGTTAATCAACCAGTTGAATACAGCTACAAGCAGGTGAGATGCTGTGAGATAGGAGGTGTTGATATTATAATTGAAATGCAATAGTTAAAATAATCTTGGAATGATAATGCAAATCACAGAGATACCATCAACATGAAGCGAATTTACTGAAATTTGGGAATAAAAGTGCAAAACATTTTTCTTATTTTCAATACCTGAATGCTTCAAACATGGAGGATTGAGCAACCTTTGTAATTTTCCTAAGTAATTTTTGAAATACCAGCAGAACACGTACCACAAGTTGCTTTTTTGCAAGTGTTGCACGTTATTATTGCACCATTTTCAGTGGCATTTACATTTTCGAAGGAAATCTACATTAACGGAAGAAGGTTGACCACAACATATTCAAGTGGAACTTTTTTCACGCGCAAATCGTCGGTTATAGTTGAAGTATGAAATTTCTGTCTACTCAAAGTTTTGCCAGTCAACATTTCAAACAACATTTTTCCTTGACGTCGTATTTACGAGATTATATGTGCACAAATGCAATGAAAGGACAACCTGAATTCATAAGCATCAACATCTCATCCACTGTCAACGAATAATTCCACCAATATTTTCACAGACACGAGGATGAGAATGGTCTAGAAAACAACACAAATTGGTGGGAATCAGTCTGCACCTGGCCAAGTGCATCTTCGGTTCGGTTTATCCACAAATCTCGAACACTTCAGGATAGCAGTAAACCAACAACGTGACGCTGTTTCCAAAATATCAATAACGTTAGTTTCATTGAAGAGAATATGAAGTAGATGACTTTTGCCGTAAAGTCCTCTGCCATATTGGAGAACTGTAAACGACCCTCTCTCACACATAATCAAGTCAAAATCCAGCTGAATTCACCACAGGTCGAGAAATGGTAACGACAACGTTTGCCATGATACACTGATTTTTTAACTTTGTTTTTTTAATAAACCAAAATGCTTAGCTTTAGAAATAAGCATAATAAAATTGAGCCGAATATACGTGACAGACAGACAGACAATTTTATTTAACATATGAAAAAATCAGATATCAGGGGGAGGAGAATGACCGCAAGGTCTTCGAGTCATCCTCCCCCTCGAAACACAGTCGAACTGCACAGAAGAAACGCAAGTCGAACTGCTCAGGAGACGACCAACAGTCTACAAATTTCATATAGATCTACATATATCTACAAAAACGGTGCAGACATATCCTTAGGACATAAGCACACTTAAACAGGACATGGAATCAAAAAGACGCGGAACAACACAATTGCAGCAGCCAAGCGGACAATTTAATTTTTATTATATGTGAGGATGGTCAATTAAATAGTTTTTGTGTAACTTACAAAATCGGAAATATGTGACTAGTTTAAAATCATTTGGGAT
>Ga0210059_1001915_pt1 | contig 32050 bp, 22 predicted proteins | sample Ectturendosymbi2_FD_188042 | JGI IMG/M metagenome (GOLD analysis project Ga0210059, IMG submission 188042) | Ecteinascidia turbinata endosymbiont from Florida, USA - Sample 2 (SPAdes) (version 2) | ecosystem: Host-associated > Tunicates > Ascidians > Unclassified | place: Key West, Florida... | reverse complement strand
AATACAAGTACCTGTTTCTCGAAAGATGCAGAAAATCTAACAACGTATGGTTACGTGCTTTGATGCAGTCAGATTGCTTGTACTCGTCACTATTCTTTGAACACTATAATCGCATTTTACTCTGTGAATGAGTGATCGAACTTTGCAGTGTCCGTTTGATCGATGGCGTGTCAAGCCACAATGCTTTCGCATTTTACCTAGACTAGACCAATTTAGGAATTAGCGCCCTACTTCGCAGTAGTGCTGTAACAAATGTTACGTGTTAGCTAACAATAGTGTTAAGAATGTGTCTGTAACCCTATGGTTCTGTCTTCAATGCAGTTGCAAAAAGTGTCTGTAGCCCTGTGATTTCGCCGGCTTCAATGTCTTATACTACGTTCTGTATTGTCTCTTTTATCAACCTGCGTTGCAGAGTGTGTGTGTTCATACTATGGACTTCGTGTCTGCTATAAACAAATAAATTGAATTAAATTAAAAATATATTTTCCTTCTATTAATAACCTTAACAAAAGTACACCCAGGTATAAATGTACCCCAGGTTGGGAACCCCTGATTTAGAGGATAAAACTAAAAAATGCGAGTTAAAAACTTTTGGTTGTTTAGAATTTTTAGAGATAAAATAGCACCTAACTTTCCAAGCACAGTACTTCAGTTGAGCCACAAACGAAATATAAAGGGCAGTTGATACGTGGCATAATTTCAAACACTTTTGCAGTCATTGATAGAGGCCAAAATAAATTTAACCGGACAGAAATCAGATTAGGAAACCACAAATAATAAATTGAAATAAGGTAACGACCGAACGGAATATCCAATACTGCATTTGGTCAGTTAAATCGGATTTAAAAAACAACTTTCACATCGAGTGGGGACTGCATGTAAAATAAAGTCCTGCTGATAGGCGTCAACCAATTTAACTCAAACTACCTCAGTAAAATTTTGGAAAGATCTACGCCCGTACCTAAAACCGAGCATTCTGCAAGCTACGCTTGCCTCCCGTATGGTCCACCCAATATCACAAACCAGACCATAATCATCGTCTCCAGCGCTTACTTCCAACCGCCCTTCCAGACGTGTTAGTCCGCCGCGTACTCTGATACGGAAGTTTGCTGGAAGTTGACTAGGATCGGAATCTAATGAAATCAACATTGATTGTTTTATTTTACTGAAAGCAATTAAACATTTTTACTCTGTTGCCGCACTCTTGTTTGGTTGGCACATTGAAAAGCTTTACGAATAAAGTTTCTATAGAGATGCTGAGCATGACATTGCTGTATTTTGAGTTTCGTCAAAATTTACGTTCTATACGTTCGAAAATTTTATAATAAATTCAGCCGAGTGGAGTTCAACCTTTTTCAATCGTAAAAAGATAGCCGTTATCAATTTTATGAAAACTTTTCAAAGCTTAACCATATGAAATTATGAAGCAAAGCTTTCGTGTTTCAAGGCGTTTTATGAAAAAGAAAATGATTAATAAATTGAGATACCATGAAGAATAGAATAAAAATTATCAACAGTTAATTTTAAGGGTAATATCTGTAGGGTTTCACTGATTAAATAAACTCAAAAAAACCGTAAACGTAACCAACAAAAATAATATTTTTTCGGCTGTTAACAAATTGCAGCCAAAATATTTTCAACCACGTTTATTATGTTGTTTAAAATTAGTGTCAAGTGGTTTCTTATCATACGCATAACACGCTTGCAGCAAGATCACTTCTGATCAACACTCCACGTGATGCAAAAAAGCGGTGTCCGCAAACTGGAGTCAGTTATCAAGAAATGTAGGAACCGTGCAATGCAACAACTTTTTCGCAAAAAGTGCTGATCGTATTTGCTTCGGTAACTATTGCTGGAAGTACAGTAAATATGACGTATATTTCTCATGACGAAAATCATAAGTATCCGGTCATTCTTTCCTAACATTTTTCTTACATCGACGAAAGGAACGCGTTTTTCGATATGAATTTTTTATTCTTTGAAAATCATGTTTCTTACCGAAATTGGTTTCAACCTGAAATTGACTGAATTGCAACCCAGTATTGGTTTCAATTCAACCAAATATACTTCACCTCGTACAGTGATAAATCTGCATGTTTTATATCAAGACTGTAACAACATGGATTAGAAAGTTCATTTTTGCGATGTTCAAATGTGTCGTTTCTATTTCGGCTGGTGCTTCAAACACCGGAAACACTACTTTGTGTTTTTATTACTGTCTATCGAAAAAAATCCTTCCAATGCCAAAAATCAGACGCTATGATCTAATAAGAGTATGTATTTCGCCTAATGAACAGGCATGATTAGTTCTTATTCAAATGGAATTTTTTTTGTTTTTTATGGATTCATTTTTAGTCTCGATGTTCATTCACCCACGTCGAGGAAAAGGTTGCCTCGGGTTAATTCTCTATTTTCACCACATCCACTCCAGTGCAGTGACGGTTCCAGTGCTAAACATTGGTTTGTTAAACGTGTGGGTCTTACAAGACCTGCAACTGCAGCAATATCACAATAATTTCCGAAAATGCGTAATTTTTCAGTGAAAACGAAAATGAAAAGAAAAAAGTGGTCATTTGCTTTCTGGGGCCGAATCGGCGAATCACGTCACATTATTCAGTCTGTGAAGAGCAAAAAGTGAACTTCCGTTTCTTTACCCACCATTTTTCAAACTATTTTAACGTTACTTTGTTCGATGCCTCTCCATGCACGCAATACTACAATACGCTCCCGAAAGGGGAAACGGACGCAATATTTCTAAAGTGGTCCACAATTACTCAAAAACAGCCCCATTTTAATAGCACCAAATTGCTCCCCGGATCCAACATTGCTCCAGTGCGTTCACCCACATGCAGTGCGCACTGACGCCATGTCATGAACAAACCTTTCCACCTGTGGTGAGAAAACGTGCCATACGAAGTCAGCAGCAAAGAGTAAACGATTGACCGGGTAATGAAGCAATCGTGTGTGTCTTTTCCTTATGGTTTAAGCTCCACTGCTCACTACCTAAAAACTAAAATGTGTTTCATTCATGTCAAGTTACTTGAGCGAATTCTTAATGAACCGGTTTGCAGTTGATCGACAGTCAGTAACAGATCAGTTCGACTTTTAAAATATCAGATTTCAAACAGCTTATGCCAATTTTGGACTTGTAGAAATATTATGTCCTGCCTAATATAGTGATCTTGAGTGAAATTCACTAACAAAATCCCGTTGCAAATTAACAAAAATTGCCTTAACTCTTTGCTTTTCTTTACCGAATGTTAGTTTGAATTCTTTACCGTTTAGGTTAAAACGCTTGTTGAATGAAAACCGCAACAAACACAACAAATAGCAAAACTTTCAAAATGATTATTTTATAATTCCTAAACCATTTCATTTGTAGAGGATGTTTCCTACTATGAAACTGCACTCACAGCTACAAACTCACCACATTCGGCTTCGTCAGCGCCGTCCAAGCAATTCACGAAACCGTCACAAACCCGATCATTTGCAAGACATTTATCACCACATCTGAACCCGCTGCAATCTTAAAGAAGAAAAGATTTTCTGAGTGCTGTGATCAAAAATTAAAAACGTTGTATGAAAAGGTAGCTGACTTATAATCACATTGTCGTTATGATTAAAGAATAGTGTATTACATACGAATTAAAGAAAAGAATTAGTATATTAAACAGCACACAGGGGGGGCGTTAAATGCATGGAAGCAATGGTGGAAAACCAGCCTGTGAAAAGCACGTGCGAGCAACTACAACGATCTTTCAACTTCATACAGAAGTGCTGCCTAGTATAGGTACAACGTGAATATTCTTAATGTTTGAATTCAACTACCGTAAGATATATGCTACAAAGCTCAAGATTAAAGTGTTTCATTACAGCCTTTCTGGCCACTTTTTACCTGATGTAGGGTTTAAAGCAAAATGATTCCAGTTCTCTCTGCCCGTTGCCGGTACGATCAGTCCAGCGGCACTAGCAACAGATTTAGTAGCCAAGTGGCATTCTCTTACAGCCTGCAAAAAACATCCCTTATTAACAGTCTACATTCTGTCCATCTATCAAGAACATGTGATGTGCCTCCAGTTAAATAATTCTTCTTGTACCGATTTAAACATTATCAATTTATGAATGAAACTTCAGAAAATTGCCGAAAGCAACAAACACAATAACTCCAGAGGTATACTTGGTTATAATCAAAAACTGCACATCGAAATGTCTTCTCTTCCAGGCACTTCTTTGCGCACATGTAATGAGAAATACGTTTCCATTCAGAGTTGTAATCGTTCAGCCCCAAGCCAAGTTTGACGCCATTTCTTCTCCTGAACAGTGACAAATAATCTCCTGTGGAAGGAAGAGTGCATTCTGCTTGATCACGACATATTTATGATGGCATCATGTACCACAAGCTTTTTTCTGCAAGCTAAAACTAAAACGTTTATTAACCTATTAACAATTGCATGTGTAAAACTGTTGCCAAACTTTGTTACGTCCTTTGGTTTACAAAGAGCAACGCAATTTTATTTTCCATACATCGCCTACCAGTTCCTCCTAGACCCAGCTGTGTTCATTCTGGGACATCTGAATTAATGTATTTAGGCGAAGACTTTCCCTGCGTTGTTTTCTTGGTTGCAGGCGCGTTTTTCGTCCTTTTATCTTATATTGTATGGAAAATGCAAGGTAACAGCTTTGTACCCTCCCCACAAACTATCGAAAATATTCGCAACACAGAAAAGTTGCCTTGGTGTTAAAAAGAACCTGTCGAAACCTGAAAGACGTCTTGTAGACTACTTACCACAGCCAACCTCGTCTTTACCATTTCCACAATCGTCTGCACCGTCACAGACAAGTATTTGGCTGATGCAGCTAACACCGGATGAACCACAGTGGAAAGAACCTGACGGGCAACTTTCTGTATAAAGCAAGCCATGCGACAATATTTAAGCTGAGAAATCGCCAATGCGATGCTTAAAGCGAAACTAATAAGAATAATACTGTATCTTATCATGATAATGCGGTTGGCGCTAGCGCATAATGATTCATGTTGACACACTGCGCTGAGAATCATCCAAACATGAATAACATTTCGTACTTAGTGAAACATCGTTCAAAAACTGACCCGTAAGAATCTTTGCTCTTCGTTTTACCCTAACTAGACCGAAGCTACAGCCGAAAAACGCTGGCTTTGCCGAAAAATGTATTCAAAGAAAATGGTGACACATACCTTTAGCAATTTTTGCTTGGTGTCACAAAATCGACTGACCTTACCGTGAGTGGCATAATAGGTCATAGTAGAGAAGCAAAATAACAAAAATGTTCGAGCGATATTGTCGAGAAAGAAAGTAACACTTTTCAACAGACTCGACCTGCACTCTAATTTTAGCTGTAGAGCATATTGGATAATACCACGGGTGTGTTATACCTGTAAAAACATAGTCTCGCAGCAATCAGTATATTCAGCAACTACACATGTTTCAAGTTTTACGCGAGTCCCACAGTACATGAGGCGCTTTTGATTGATCATAACCATTTCTTTATGCGTGCGCAATTACCCTTGTAAAAACTCATAATTTTTAGCACGTTGACTTCAGTATATTGGATAAATAGGAACCGAAAACTTCTATGTTGATTCTTCTATGTTGGGTATCGACGATCAAAGTATATATTTTTGACATATGACAAAGGATGGAGCAGAATTGCAAACCAAAAATCTTCAGATTAAGTACGCAAAAATCCCCGCTGTCCACATGCTTTTGAGCCTTCACAGTTGTTTTCCTTTAAAAACTTCGTTTTGTGCAGACAAAAAAAAATCAAGACAAGACATTAGCTGGTTTTTCGAAACATGCTTACAGTTTAGTATTGCCAGTATTGCCGTGTTCAAACCTCAATTTGGTGCACGCAATCGGAATTCCACCATGTGTTTTCTGTAAATAACTTTGCAATTCACTCTTAGCGCAGTGTGTGAACATGGTTTGAGTGGTTGTCAACAGATGGTTTTACTTCAACCTAGTCCTTCTTCTGTGAAAAAGTTTGCAACAGATTAGCGACAGCAGATACCGTGTCTACGAGTGGTTGTAATAAAAAAAATACTCAATCACAGCGAGTTTTACAAGACTAGCCTCGATGACGATACGTGGGTGTATGAAGAAACCAGCCATAACGTCGCCCCACCCTCTGGTAAGCAACAGTATACACATAAGCCCTGCTGCTACCCAGAAAACAGACCAACAATTCTTGACAGCATCACTTACTGGAAAGCTCACACATACTGGCAAGCAGGCCCGTAGCCACGTTTTGAAGGTGTAGGGGGCAAAATACATTTTTAGTTGGGAAAGATTTTTGTTTTTTATATGTATATTCAAAGCAAATCTGTCCAAGCACAACAAAATTTGGGTAGCACAAAAAATTTGGGTAGCAGTCCCCGAATGCCCCCCTGTGGCTACGGGCCTGGTGGAGAGTTCCCAGTGACCTGATGACTTCTGCAATACAACCTTCCGTCTACCCCGACAAGTGGATAAGACATGAAAACTCTGGCAAGCTGAGGAGTCTTGTATCAGCAGTTGTGTTGGCAAGCTGCGAAAAGATACGAACGAGATACTCCAAAGAGTTTAACTAGAGCTACACTTGAGTTGAGGTTACGTACTTTACTCGTTAACTGTTCTCTGGTGTGGGGAGACATCTTCCACGATAATCTTGCAAAAACTACTAAAGGTATTGTAGGTTCTGCGTTCGGAGGCAACCGTTCGCACAAAAGCAACGTTGCTGGTATGTTGACCAGAGGAAGTTTTACAGACGCTCGAAGAAACGCAAGATGAGCTTCGTGGAACATTTCTACATACCTGCTCGTTCCAAATTGTTGGCATGATTACCTTAGACTTCCGGCTGATCCCGTTTCTTGTAATTTTATTGTGTGATGTATTTCTCAGCTTTTTTCATGCTATTGCTATGGTTCTACGTAATTTAAAGCTAACATACAGTTATGAAACTTTAAGTACTTTGAAGTGGGGCTGTAATGAAATGCATTTGTAACAAGTGCACCGAAAGCGCCAGTGACAAACGACAGAATTTCAGATTGTATAACCTCTATCGCAGTTCTTCTCGTCTGTTCCCCAAGGGCAATCACTCATTCCATCGCAGAGATACGTTGATTGGATGCATTTCTCTCTATTGCTACAGCGTACGGCTGACGACCCGCACTGAATTGGTTCGCGATTATCGACGATTCTCCCTGGAAGATGAAAATTGTTTCAAGAAAGTTCAAATCTTCCAACAATAAAACTGATCGGGGTTCAAAGTTTCCACCGTTTCTAAGCCTGCTTCATAATAGTATGTTTTAGTGCTGAAAAAGTAACGAATGCAAACTGATCGTATATATCACTATTCAAGCTTACGCAGAACCGTTTGTTAAACTACATGCCTCACAATTTTTACACTTAATATTGCTGAACATTTTCAATACTTCTTTTAGCCTCTTTCGTCACGTAATTTTCGGGTTTGTTGCGCCCATGAGGAAAACAACACCAGGTTATTTTTGTGATAACAGGAGGCCATCTTAAAACAAGTACAAAATGTGGAGTGCACCGAAGAACAAATAAAAGTTAGGAGGCTAAGGATAAGAAAGGGCATGTTAATCTGTTTTGCAATTGCCAAGTTTTAATTGGTATGTTAATCTACTTTGTTCAATTTGAAAATACTTTTAGGTTAGTAGATTACACTAAAACGTGAAGTAATTTGAAAATGTGCAGACGATCACTAATATTAACCGAATTTTGATGTGCGCAAGATAGCTAAGCTTAAGTCTAATCCGTCTTTGCAACCGTCAGCGTTTACCATTCCTTCTTGTGACAGTTATTGATCTTAACAAACGTTAGGTAAATTGGAGGCTTACATTTTCATTTGGGGATTGACTCTCCCAATAGCGACGGTCTTAAGTGGGGGAAAACTTCAAGCATTTGAAAGTCACTTACATAGTGCAGAGTGTGAGACCATTCTTGACTACATTTTTGTTCTTGGGAGGATTATCACCATTTCTACTCCAGCAACCTTGATCATCAGCACTGTCATTAAATATTTTTAAGTAAATCAGGTGCTCTGTAGAAACACGCAATTTTTGTGTTCTGAACACTAGTTGCATTTTACCGAAAGTCTGGCGTAAGTGACAAAGGTTTCTTTACTTTCTTAATCTTCTCGCCACAGATCAGTTTCCTGCTCCTAATTGCATTTCTCTAATTTTCAATGTGTTTTCGTAGAATAGATGTTGTGCCTGGTGATTACCCTACTTTTTATAGATGTCGTTCGTTCGTTCTGCATTTCCTTTTAAATCACATCAGGCTTTTGTTGTTATTTCGGCTAATGATACACGGCTTTGAGCAGTGGTGCATAAAGATCAGAGCATGTAGTTACATAAGGGAATATGGACTAAATCTTGAATAGCAACAGGCTAGTCATTACATGTCATTTGAGTTCTACCGAACCATGCAGACCTCATACTATAATTGATATCAGTTTTGCAGATGAAAGCTCATGAGAAGACACATTGCTGTGTGAATGTTTAATCGCTTATTTCTTAGTGTGAGTATAACGTGACTGTACTTGTTTTTGTTTCTATTTTACTCCTTACTTCTGAGACGAAGCTTTACTGTTGTGTTGAGTCTTGTCCTATATGGCAAACAAGACATTCCAAACTACCGCTTTGCATAGACATTTTGTTTGAAATGGACAATATGCTGAGAAGCACAGAACTTAATGGGTACTATGCAGAACTCAATGGATGCTATTGCGGTTGGCCTTCATTTTTGTATTTAACAAAGTCTCTCACAGTTGTGTGGAACAACTTTTTTCAACTTTCATTGATACGAGGTATGACAATTAGGAAATGTTTAGTTATAAAAAAAATGAAAACTTAAACATTTTGTGTGGCTTTCTTTTTTAGAAATAGTTATTTCAACCTATTTTGAATTGACAACATTTACTAATGTACACATTTACCAGGGGTGTACAACTGTGCATCTTAACCTTTTTCCTCTTGTTTAAATGTCTGATGCTTTTCACATTTCTTAGTTGTAGTCACGACGTAACGCTTGTGCATGATTATGGGCGACGGAACAAGCGGATGGGGGATCTGGATTCCCATTTTTTTCAAGGGTATCTGAGATACAAGAGACCAGACTTGGATATGTACTGTAGAATTGCTTCAGCTTTTCCAAATTATTAGATAATTAAAGTTTTAGCATGCGCGTTTACAGAAATTAGAATTACACTTAGCGAATTAGTGAAAATTAGAAATTAAACTAAACTCAGAAATATGACGACATTTAATCAAATCAAGTTCAATTCACGACAAATCCGAATTCATTCGCATAATTATGAGAAAAGCAAAAATTGGTACTCCAAGATTGACGCGTTTTGCTCCTGAATTTCTGTTTTTTAACTACTGTAACCTACATTGTTTAATGAGTTTAGCAAATATAGTAGCATTTTAATAAGCTGGTTGCAAGTAATCTGAGTTACTAAAAGTGATAAGTGAGTTTCAGTTTTAGCTCCAGTTGACTCGATGTATAATAATCCATTGACTGCAAGTAACTCGAGGCATTTGAGACTTGACTCAGTCAAGGCTTGAAGTCAAGGAACTTGAAGATTACCTGCTGTACTATCTTCTTTGGTAAAAGCTAAATCTCGAATAACAGTGAGATTATTGTTGAAAAACATTGCTTGTAACCTAATGGAGCAAAACAGAGCTCGTTTTTATTAATAGCGCCGGAAAATACGTCAACATCAGTTGCAAAGCTCAATGCCAGAGAAACGTTTGTTGTCCACTAATACTTTACAAAATTAAATCACATTTTTGCTAATATCTGTTCCATCAAAGAAAATCGCTTGCGAAAGACGTACCGACATCATGCTCAAAAATTTCATTGACCCTGCATTCTGTCTTTAGTCGTTCTTTTTGTGAGATTTCTCCAATAGAGAGGATGAAAAATTGTCATTTCACTAAAACTCGTATTGCTGTGTTTTTTACCATTATGAAATTATCAGGTTTGTCCATAGATATGACACTTTTGTCTGTCCCATCCCATACCACTGCAACTTGTCTCTGTCTCGTGAACGGGATATTCTGCGAAACTAGTAACACGAAGTTCGCTGCATCATATATGCAAGTCTAATGTCTAGCCTCAACAGAGTTGTGGCTAAAACAGCCCAAAAACGTCCAATTGCGGATTCATTGAAAACCTAGGTGACCAATTTTAGTTGTCACTTAACTATGGGCCCAGATAACGTATTTGCGGGGCATCGCATCACTACGCCATGGCACTGAGCCTCTACATTAACACATACTGTGCTGTTATCATGAAATAATGGTATTCAACTTCAGTAAACACCTGCTATATAACAAAATATTATTACTAACGAAGAGACATGGCGCAAAATGCAATACACTGTCCCATATCATTTCTGTGGACAAGCAAGCCTGGAAATTATACAACAAAATTTCCGAAAATCAAAGTAAGAGCAGTACGTGGAGAAAATAACGCATCAGACTGTTTCACCACATTTCCCTCACAAAACTCCTGTGTGGATATTCACGTCAGTAAAAGCACTTGAGAAAATAGATGACTGCAAAGTAACCACTGCTGTGTGCTCTACCTGCACATTTTACACCGGCGAGACGATCTGATGGGCAAGTTCCTTCACTGCTTGCTTTCTGTCCACCGCACTCCATGATTGACTTCTCATTTCCGGTGCAAGTCATGTTTTGATAAAAAGGAGCCAAACCTCTTGAAGCTTGCGGGGTTCTCGCACGTCTCAAATGCGTGTGTTTGCTTGCACCTTTGCTACGGTTTAAAAAAAAAACTGCTTAATGCTCAACAAACTCTGTTTTTTTTCTGGAGAAAATCATCGTACTTGCAGACACGTGTGCAAAAGAGTATTAGTAGTTTCGCACTGTGCTTTATGAAGAGAGCAAAAAAAATTTTAATTTTGATGCTATCGAGAAATGTTTTTGTTTCTCGGACTCCATGTAATTTGAAAGTTTTACATTCGTTGACAACCTCTTCTACTAAATAACTGATGAATTAAGTCATTGCTAATTGAAAGTGGTATAAAACTGTTTAATGACAATGGACTGCAAAACATAAACGTTGTTTTATAAAGACAGCTGAGATGCTTGTCCACGTGCAGTTGCTGAGATCCCAAACAATCTGAGACAAGCGTAAATTTGCGCGACTGGTGGTGTCAAATCAAGATACAAACTTCTAATCAACCTTTACAGGATGAAAAAATTACTATTACTAAACAAACAACTGTTTTCACGAGATTTTTGTCTGCAGCGACCATCACCTTAAGCAGCTGCAAGATCAACATATATACAAAATCTTGAAGGTACTGACTTACCTGAATTTTAGATAATTGCAAACCATTTCGGCCTCCTCTCTCCCCCAGCCGTTTGCACAAATAGTCCCCCAAACATGTTCTTCTCTGTTGTAAACTTCCACAAGACCTCTGGTGCATCGTTTTCTCTTACAGGCAAGACGTAAATCACCCTAGTAGATCACAAGAATATTTAGTTTATAATGGCTTATTTTGTATCGGTATGCCCTCAGAACAACTTGCAAGCTTCAAAGCATCTGTACCTTCCTTTATGCCTATCCATCTAAAAATAAGTGTTAATAGTTCTTTTCAAATAGTGGGCCAAAGGGCTACCTCTGGGTTTTATAAAAGGTTTGAAACTGTGCTGAAGATTTTATTAGGGTTTGTATTAATGTCTCCAAAGGCAAAAACTTTGCATGAACTGCGACGCAGTACTACATCCATACGCCATTTTTAGCAGAATGTTACATGAACAACAAATACAAAAAAAGTCTAACAAATAGAAGAAATATCTTTCAATATGAATGCAGTTCGTAAATTAACTGCGCCGCCTTTGAAATCACCCAGTTTTTGATAAAAATTTGAAGAGTGGGCGGCCCAAACCAAATGTTCCAAAAAGGTTGAGAAATTCCACGTTATATGAATTGAAAAACAAGTGCACCTTATTCTGGATAAGGAATGTAGAGCAGATCATTGAACCAACTTTCTCAATTACGTTCTTGTCTGCAGATCGATGTACAATCACAGGATGAATAGATTGACTTGTATTTAAAGCAAACCTTTTCTTTTGCAACACTTTCAATAACAGCACTGCTGAGGTGTTCTCAATGCCATGTAAAGATATTATGAGTGGCAAGTGGAAGAGCAGCTGCCATGTTCTGTAGGTTACTACAGCTTACAGAGTTGGACTGGACCAAAGTTTGTCTAAAGGTTTTACAAAACGCCTTTAACACTTCTACAGTTATAATAAACAAATCATGCTTCTCTGGTTTCGCTCATGGCCGTCGGTTTTTGTTTCGAACAGATGTCGGTGTTGTCACTTGGCTTTCAAAAAACATCAACACGCTGCAGAGACCGGGAAGGACACTCACATGTACCTCAAACAAAAGCAACGTTATTTCGGTTCGAAGATAGATGTAAGGCTGTAAAGATCCCTAAATCAAGCACATGGCTTCAGCAGTGATTGTCTATTATAGGCACTGTAGTGTAGCCGACTAAGGGTGCAGAATATTTACTCCACTCTGCACTCTTCCATAAACACCACTCGTGTTCCTGGCTCCATCATCATGTCCTTGTTTTGTACAAAAAACTAACGCAGGTCTGAGTTGCCACAAAATTGTTAATATACAATCTCCTCGTACTGGGTTGAGTTTTTCTGACACGCCAAGCAGGAATTATTTGTGAATGGTATTTTTTTATTTGAGAAAACGTACAAATGGACTTAGAATGGAAGGAACATGAGAAATTTCGTCTCTTCACTTTTTTAAACTGGGAACAGCGTTCCCCCATTAATTTATTGTGACACAAAATTATGGAACTTTGGTTGTCATTTTTTGTGACATTTTTCTTCAAACAATTCTCCTCTGTTATAAACCGCCAAACTTCCTTTGGTAAATTAGAAAACTACAGTTTCAGTGGTGTAAGATTTCGATTATTTTAACGATTGAAAAGTGGTATCCGGATTTTACGTTGTGCAAACAAGTAAAACATTTTCCGTATAATAAAATAAGCATCAGTTCTTAAAGTGGGGCAAGTTTTCAGGGGTGACGCCAGCCTCATTATTCAGATTTCCAGTTTTATGAAAAAATTCTTTTCAAAACGTTTACTGCTTGCTATGTAGGAGTTTAGTGGGCCTTTTTCGTGAACTGAAAGAACATTTCCGACCGTGTTTTGGTCAATACTCAGCGTAAAACAACTAACCTTAATTGTATTGGTTGATATTTACATTTGATGGTACTTTTCCCGAAATAACATAAGAGCAAACTTTTCAGGATAAATTTTTTGGCCAGTGTGTTCATCACTTTTCACAGATAAAAATGAGAGCACAAAGTTCACAAGGTTACGAACATTAAAACATCCCTTGGTTAAAATAGCACACTTTTACGTGATTAAGTTGCTCCATTATCTGTATATGTGCAAAGATTCCTTTTACTTTACAAGTGAGCCCGGTAGTTCAAGCAAATATTGTAGAGATTGATTTATTCCACTTGGATGAAATTAGTTTACTTACCGTGAAACTACCTTTCCCCCTCCATGGTATGGTTTCAGTGGCGATGGATCCAACTTCACTTGCAACGGTACTGGTCTCAGTTGCACCTCCCGCTTGTGAAGCTTCAGTTGGAATATTTCCGGGGTTGGTGATAACAACGTGCGATGATTCTTGGCCATCAGACAAGAATGTTCCCAGGGATAAAGTGCTGTCTCCGATTGACAAAGAGAAGGAGTTGCCATTGTAGACAATATCTGACGAGTCACCCAAAATCGCATTCAAAAAGTTTGAAAAAGAACTCGACATTCTTGTAACGCCCGTTACAGGCCTTCCTCTGCCTTGAACTTGTGTTCGGTATCTCGGATGAGCGCGATCTCTCGCAGGAACTCGGTTTCTGGCAGGAGCACTACCTCTCGGAGAAGTTCGATATCTTGGTGGTGCACGTCCCCTGAAAGATGATCGATCTCTTGGAGATACTCGACCTGTAGGGTCACGGCTCCTTGCTCTGTTCCCCGCTGGTAGGAAAGATTATGTACAATTTTAAAATCCTTGCAAGTTTGTGCCAATGTTTTCAGCAAAACGTAAAAGTAGCTTGCGATGGAATTAGTTGGGCGTGGCTAATTTCCATTGCTGCTTGTGGTTACAAGCATATTTTACTTCAAATCAGAGCCGGATTAAAGGGTAGGGGGGCCGGGGCAATTTTTGCTGGAGAGCCCCTATGACGTAATTCATGACGTCATCGTTTGTAAAAGTTATGTTTTCGCTGATTAGGAAGGTTCCCGTTTGTTTTATCCGGTAGTCGAGAATGTGCTTACTCAAATTCACATACAGTTAGTCAAGGGCGTACGCAAGTGGGGGTTTGGGGGTTAACCCCACCCCCCCTTCTTGAGCTTGATATTTCACAAAAACTTTATCACCTGCGCAAAGGAGATTAATGGTTTTCGCATGCTTTTGCTTGTTAATTTGTCGACTTAATGCAAATACCACGGAATAAATTTGCATGCAAATTTCAAGGAACATTGTAACTGGGCTAAAAAGTGATAATTAGGTTTTGGTGGGAATCTGGGTTATCGTCTGCATCCAGAAACCATCTCACCACTTTTTGCAGACGTTTAGTTCACTACGCATGTTTAAGATTGTGTTCCGCGATAGTTCACTTTATCCAAAACAATTGTCTATATTTTGTCTGCTAAGGCTGATCAGCACAAGCGCTGACCGCATTGGCTACATTACCAATTTATGTAGCATGATAGAACTGTTGCACGAGCTCAAAAACAGCAGTTTTTAAAATAGACGCATTCAGGCATTTGGTAATGTCTCAGCAGGAAAAAAGGAAAACTAAAAGGTTGCTGGACTTCTATACACAGCAAAAAAAGATTTCTTGCGTATTTCATGCGCATTCTCAATTCTTGTATGTAGTTTAGCAAGATTCGATCTTGCAAGCCGGAGTGTGCGCCAGCCAGTCCAGCTGCACACCTATGCTCGACTGCTCGTATTCGACGAGACATTAGCGCAGCCTCATTTTGCAGATGTAAATTGCTCTGAGACAGTGATGAGTGTGTTTTCCTAACATGTTTTAACACGCAGCCTGATAATTTTGCAGTTATGAACTGTTGTGTCGTAGCGTTGAGTTTATTTTCCTCCAATATTCTACCTTGGAGCGCTGATAGTTTATATTCAGTGCAAAGACACATAAAATAAGGGAGTGCGTGTAGAAGAATATGCCTACTATGTCAACAAACTTGCCAAAATGTTGCTTTGGAAAATGAATATGACGTCAAATTGTGACGTTGCAAAGAGCGCACACCAAATGACCACCATATGCCACTGAATTAACCCCCCCGTGAAAATTTTCTGCGCACACCACTGCAGTTAGCTGCGAGAAGAGAATTTATGATACGAATACTAGGGTGTATTTTTGCTAAGAAAAATATTTCACAGACTAGAAAATGACTCGGCAAGAAACAACATTCATCCGAACAATAAGCAGAACCCAGAGATTACAAACAAAAACAACGGAAAAAGAAAATGTTAATATGGCCAGCCACGCTGAGCGTGGAACTTGTTTCCAAGCTAATGTCTTGATTTTCACCTTCATTTTCAGGTGCTCTGATTAACGCCACTGCTTTAACGTTGCTGCTTGAAAGTTTTGCTAGAAAAAGCGATTCAGTTGCGGCGTTTTAGCTAACACTGCCAGATCCTTGCGCTTTTTCTTCTTAGAAGCTTTGCTCTTTTCATAGCTCCTGATGTCCTGAAGGCATTACAGGTTTCGGCATCGCGATAGCTAAACACTGCCATCTCATTTTCTGCTCTTTCGTTCCACGAATCGACTGATCAAAACCTTAATCTGGCGGACCACGCAATAACATGTGGTGTAAATGGCTTGCATAGTTTCATATGTTTATGATGTAACACAACGATAGTAACCATCGGAAGAAAAGTGCGTTTCCACCACACGTTACCTTTATGACGAAACAAAGGCGCAGTTCGGTTGCGGCGACCTTGAGACTGCACCAGAAGTTCGGGATTATTGATACTCGTGTTGCCACTTCTGATATTTTAGCATGACATCAGATGTGATGTTCTCAGATAAATTTCTCATGTCTGATGTTTTGGCGACAAATCTGATTTTACCGGGTTGTTGTTTTATTTCACATTTCCTCTCATTTTTGGACGAAAATAAGTTAGATTCATGATTTTTATGTTTCTTTCATCAATTGCTCACCCTAATCAGTGGCGTAACTAGAGGTTCAACCCAGGGGGCTTAGCTGAAGGGGGCCCACTAACCACGACTCAGAACAAAGTTAAGAAAGATAGTGAATCTCTGAATGTCGTGGATGTCTGTACTACATACAAAAACGAAAACACCCAGAAAAACGCAAAAAACAACAACCTAAAGAATACTAAATATGAAAATGTCAACTGGTGGGGTCCCAGATTTTACATTTACCTTGCCAGGGTGGAGGGTCGCCCTTTGCCCCCCTGTCAGTTAAGCCACTGACACTAATTTGTGTTTGGGAATCTCTCTTCGCTGCGGTGAGACTAACATTTTACGTAAATTATAAACCTCTCCATTTAATGGCGATAATTCGCTCTGTTTCGGATTCAGCGAGGGTACTCGCGCTTTGTTAGGTTTGTTAACAGCAGCATTTAGCTTGTGTGAAGCCGTAGCGTAGAAATTTGATGTTATCTGATGTTGAAGAAAGCAACAATCTGATGTTAACAAGACTGACCCCAGTGGCAACGTTGATTGATACTAAACAGCAGTCAGCAACCACTAGCTTTCAGCACGCAAATAGTAATGTTTTCGTGACATTTATGCAATAGGCATGATGCACGAGTAGAGAGTCATACCCATGCCAAAAGAACGATTATTAGGAAAAAGCCACCAGCGAAATCAAGTATATTTGCATTGAACAGAACCGAAAATACTTATAGGCTATTCAATAGCGATTACTAAAACTGGCAGACAGTCAAACTTGTAGAGAAATCAGTTGCTATTGGGGGCCCTTGATACTTAACGCAACATAGGAATATAATATAGAGTTGTATTCTTGTATCGCTTCTGAATCACGAAATTTTTCAAAAGAGTATTTTATTTGAAATAAATAAATTTCATCACGAGGGGCCCCTTGCAGCGGGAGCCCGGAGCAATTGCCCCCGTTGCCCCCCTCCCCCCCTTAAATCCGGCCCTCCTTCAAATGCAATGTGTCGTTCCTGTTTATTACAAGAGAAAGCAATATGGTTATCGTCGTGTAGACTAATTGCGTGAGTTCTAAATATGAAATTAATAAGGTTAGCCCCAATTCTGACTGTTACTGTTCAAGTTTTGAGTTTCATTAGCTCTATCTTGGAGAATATGTTTTTCGTAGCGATTCACAGAACCTGGCTTATAACTTACAGCAGCTTTCGTTTACCTCAGAGTACGGTCGCATATGATATGGATTCCTTTTCTTTTCTCCTACTTGCGTGGATTAAGAAAATGAATTTTGAAATAAACCCGCGCCAAATGCGCTTGATTTAACCCGACTCGTAAAACTCTCCTGAGTGTTGGCTTTGCAGGTGGGGATTTATGGTACCATGCAACAAAATTGTTTTATTGTTAACAACTGCCATAACTGCTTCATCTTCATAATGCTATTCCACCCGCCATGACGTATAACACGAGACTGTCGTCACAGTATTTCCCAATATATTTGGCTTATTTTATTACCGCTTGTTCATTAGATATCGTAAATGTCGAAGTTACAAGGTAGGCTAACATGAAAGTTAGAATAATCAACTCCGCCCATATACCATATATCTAGTCTCAGACAGTATACATGGGCGCCGGAATGGGGTCAGCGAGAGGTCTTGGCCCCCCTGGATTTTGACATTTGATATTTCCCTGTTACCGCTATTGTACAAAATGTTTTTCGCTTCGTTTCGAGTTGGTAAAATGATATTTTACCACTACTGACACCCTGAAAAAAGCTTTTAACCGCCCCGGAAACATTCACTATTGGCCCAAACCTTGGAAAAAATCTCCCCGACGTCCATGTCGACAGTATACCTTAAATAACAAAATAAAACACGCTATGTGCTCATCAAATTGCTTCTAGAATCTCCAAAGAACACAAAAAATTCGTGAAGCTAAATAGTTTTCTCCTGTAGGTTCCGCCCCGCATTACAGGGTCAAAGTCCAGTTTACGACAAAGTTACAGTGGCGTGTGTTTTGAGCAAAGCATTCGCTTAGCTTGACAAAAACTTCTGACTCTGTAGCCGGATAACGTTTCCCAAACTCCAGCGATAAAGTCAGTAAATAATAGCACAAAAGTTTAAAAACCCGATTCGAGACTGCTATTCTGGTCAATGCGCAGCTTTCCTCTCATACAATTTTTTCTATTTAACGATTTGCGGTCCGGTAACTTTTAAAACATAATAACTGTTGATTCTAAGATTCTTGAATGTCATTTTTTATTACTGAGGCGCAATATTTTCCTATTTTTGTTGATGTGTTGATGAACCCTTCACAGTTGTCATTTGTTAGTTAGATGAAAAATCTTACTCATTCCATTCCTGGTTGCTCCACCTCTTCTACGACTGTGTTGTCTTTGAGCTGGAGACAATTGCATCGACCATACCAGCACCAGCAGAATGCAACAGAAAGCAAAGAATGTTTTAGCCATAGTTAATTTTCTGCAGAACAAATAGCCAATACGGTTTTCTTTTTACTTACTGGGCTCCGAGCAATTTTACTTATTTGCGAAAGAACTGCAATCAACAATCAAACATCGATAAAAATGAGCTGTGACCACTATTTTTTAAAGTGTACGGAAATTCATTCTGTTTGAGTAGAGAGAGTTGATGATGTCTACATAGTAGGCGAAATATACACCTTGTTATAAGATCTTAGTGGCTGATTCTCAAACGTGAAAGGATTGCTTTCAGTAGACAGAAACTGATTCTATTTTGTAAATCTCAAAAAGAACGCAAATTTAAGTGCTCTCTTTTATAGTTTTCATACCTGTTTACTAAGCACGATATGATTGCGCTGCTTGATTCTTTTCCAAATCTAGCTTTAAGCTTTATTAAATGCTAATTCCAAGGTTCTGAAGTTTTTAGATGACTTCTTATCCTTAAGGCTGCAACGTTGGACCTCATTGCACAATGAAATTTGCAGCGAAGTTTGCTGACAAGACGTTCTTAGAAAACTGGCCTGCGTGTATCGTTCCGATACGGTTCACTGAACAGGTTAAAGCCGACTTTTAGGCTGCTGCAGGTAATTACCGTCTTGAAAATATTTGTCCGCTGAAGCAGCGAACTTGAGCGTTGTTCCTTCGCTCAAAACGAGAAGTTGAAAGAAAAAGTTTGATTAATAAAATTATTTGGCAAAAAAACAAGTGAATAAAAGTTGAAGATGTCCATGAGTTAAAATTCATAAGCAACGATATTTTTGGAAGTGAATGTTCTTCAACTAGAAAAGAGAAAAATATGTTTCACATGACTTAGCTATTAAGCACATGTACTGCAAAAAGCCATCATGCAAAAAAGCAACCATCTTTCGACGGAAATTATAGTAAATAAAAACACAATGGCATATAAACTGATCAATGTAAACAAAGATTATTATCACTGTGTCAAACAAGATTAGTGAAAAACTTTTGAGGTCGTATAGTCAACCAACCCTAAAAAAGTAATATTAATAAACTCTTTTTTACTTTAGCAACCACCTTTGTCAACCTGCTCTGGTCTTGGGTCTCCGTCCGCCTTGTCATGCTAGAAAGCCTCCAGTGTTTCTAAAAACAGTTTCCTGATCTCTACAAACAGTCGCATCTTCTCCTCACTGTCCTGCATAGTTTTGCGAAGTGCGGCGGTCAGTTAGGCCGCTGGGTCTGCGAAGGGAAAATTGCTTTTCTCATTCGTTTCATGGATCTAGATACAGGCGCGGACACAAGGGGGGGGATGCAGGAGATGCTTCTCCCCCACCAGACCTAAAGAGGTGTTGACACGACACTTGATTTCATTGAAAATCTTCGCCAAAAATATTTTTCTACTGCACACTGAAAATTAACTTGTGCTAACAATTAGTCAAAAATGTTTCTTCGGTTCATTAGATGAGCTGGCTTTATTTGTGGAACCTGATATAAAATAGTCAATGATCGCATGGGCGTTCGCAGGGTGGGCAAATGCCCGTTTTCCCCCCCTAGAATTTGGGATTAAGAACCAAATATTTCCCGAAAAAGCTGAAGTCGGCATCTTAAATTCCGATTGATTGATTTGATTCTTGCAATGACAGTTTTTTTGCCGGTATGAAACTCACACTGCACAAGAGTCAGGTTCACAGTTACAGTGTCATGCAGTGATGGGATTGCAATTCACTCATGTCTCTTTCTTTGCCTGCAGAGGCGTTTGCAGAACTAGTGCAACCATGACTTTTTCGCTTTATCAGTGCGAAGTGCAACCACATAGGATGCCTCAACGGACAAATTTACTTGTTTAAATGCACGCCCTGCATCCAGTCTGACATGTTTGACACAACCTTCCTTAGTCTTACTGTAAAGTAGCCTGCTCAATCGATTTTGCTAGGCTGCTCCTTGCATTGTTCAAATGCTGTTTGAGTTGGAATGATTTCAAACAGTTGTTAGCCAGTGTTTTCATGTACAACATACCCTTGCGGGATATACTCTCCACCTTTCTGGAGGCAAGCAACGCCATATCGGATGTAGTCTTCCTTGTATTTTCGCTTATTAGCCTTCGCAACCGACATTTTTACACTACACTGGATGTCTTCGAAAAATAATGATTCGTTAAGACGCTGGTTGTCATGCTTCACCGCAAAGAAATTGATCTAACTTGTTACAACATAACATCACCTCATCTTCAGCAAAGTATAATTTCAAATCAACCTTGCTGATAAATTGAATTCAGCTTTTTTACATATCACTCGTACTTACGCTACGCAATACGCTTAACCTAACTACCTACCTATAGCAACCGTGGCTACCTTTAAACAACAACGGTCGTTATTCGATTGTGACTTTTGAACATTGTTGAATTCTAAAAACGCAGTAATTTCCAAAACAATGCACTATGTGACAAGTAGATGTTTCTTTAAAAAATAAGTTTGCGACTTAATATTTAGATTTCCTTCCTTAGGTAATGGAGTAAAACAATTTCTCACTGCACCAAATCAGAAAGAATTTCCCACCGGTTAAGGACCCCTGTTCTAAACCAAGCTTAGACTTGTTTCCTCGTAAATGTACGTATGCGAAAGTGATTGATTTACGCAATATGGTCCTGTGAAGCATTGGGTTCATTGCAAATCGATATCGCATCCCCCCACCAAATTAGCGTGTGTCCGCTACTGCCTAGATGTTGACTGTACTATCAGTTTCGAGAAAGCTTGCTTGCAACAGTTAACAACATATTAACGCTTGTGAAAAATTGGGTAACACTAAGCCATAAAAAACTTAATCACAAAGAACTTTTCTTTTAAAATGTCCTCAAAAGTTAAGCAGAGCGCTGAACAGAGCAATATCAGCAAAAATTTGAATGAGCAGTTGCTTAATTGCTTTTCAAGGTCTTTTGCAGAAATTGTGTTGCTATGAAAAGCACACACTCCCCAGATGCTCAGTTTTATTGTGCAACAAAGTCCCTACTGATGCAAGTCAGAGCACGAAGACAAACTTGCAGCAGATTGTGATGACAATTAGTGAAACTAACTAATTCTGCGCAGTCTAAGAAGAAAAGGCTGCTCATTTCTGTAAAAATATATCACCTAGCGAACTTTCTAATGTGGTGCAAATTTATCGCTTGCATTTACCTGCCTCGTATCTTGTATACTGCACAAAAAACTTTTACGTCAATAAATTGTTTTTACTGCGGAAAGGTAGCAAAGCACTGCTTCCTCGATACGCGTGGGCACCAGCTGGTTTTGTGACAAAACCTTTTGTTTCGTACATGATAACAGAACTTCACTGCAATATCCACACAATAGCAATACCTGAAACATATCTGTGCTTAGAATTTTGGGACTCTGCTTATTGCAAGGAAATAAACTATGGCTGCTATATAGCAAGTGAGCGCGTTTGGCTCAAAGTTGCTAGTATGGAGCCTGAGTCTGAGAGCTGATAGTATGGAGTCTAAGAAGAGGGGTGCAGCTGGCACATGATTTCTTGGATCAATATTAATTTCTCACGCAAGCAACACCAGCATCCATATCGATTCGAGCCAGATGCTCCTTACTCTAGCCATGGTCGTGGGGAGGGGTGAAGGTGGGGCCCTTGCACCTCTGGATTTTGAAATTTGATATTTTCCTATCAACTTATTAACTTTTTAGTAGAAATGTGTTTTTATCTTAGTTACGAGTTGGTAAAATGAACTTTCAACACTGTTAGCTCCCCTGGATCCCTGGGTAAATGCTTTTGACCGTTACCTGGAAAAACCCATTAGCTAAAAGTAGGAGAAATATGTCTTTTTTAGCAAAGCAAACGATTTTTCTCTCTGGAGTCCGAGGTTTAAATGAAGGTCCAAAAACTCAGCCCTTTTTGTTGACTCGTCCAACGTCAGTGCCTAGCACTGGAGAAGAGTAGGAAAGTATCAAGTTCATTTCACATCACCTGACATTTTTTAAACTCTTTCTAACATTTTAGAACGTTTTTAGAGTCTCTTTTGACGATTTTGGTTTCCACAAATGGTTTACTTTGCTTTAACAAAGTTTTCATTAAAAAAATTAACTTTTTTATTTCTGAAGTGCAACTTACGAATACAATCTAAAAGATGAAAAGAAAGAATGAAAAAAACTTTTAGAACAGAATTTATAAAAAGATTTTTTTAACTCTGAATAATGCGTTATAAAATTTTGCGAAAATGTATCCAGTTTAGGTACAAAAATGGCTAATTTTTGTTTTGGTCTAGAGCTTCACAGTAGTAATTATCTCAGTTTGATTTTGTTGCGAGCGATCGATTCAAGCAAACGTGCCCGAGCACGGTAACTACTGACAGGGCCGACCTTAAGCCGATGCAACCGATGCAGCTGCATTGGGCCCCGCGCCACGGCGTTTGGGTAGATTATTCATTTTGCCAGATACAACTTGCGCTTGAGAATTCGGTAGAAACGCCATATAAATTTCATTGTTAACAAAGAACGCTCTCGTCAGAACTAGCAAATATCCTCTTGAACGTTAGCAAACGTGCTCAATTCTCGTGTTAGTGCTGTACTGCATATTTGCGCTCTACCACGATCGTAACACGGTTGATTGAACACGATGACGTCATAAAACCACTGCTCAGAGGGACCCGCGCCCAGGTCTTGCATTGGGCCCCGCATCTGCTAGGGCCGGCCCTGACTACTGACTTCAACTCGTTAACACAAGAGTTCGCTTTTTGTACAGAAATCGATGTGCTGCGCAACGACCGGTTTTGCAAGCTATTCTCTCTGCTCCGCCCAGATGTTCACAGCTGCTACATTTAGGTTCCGTATCTACTAACACACGCCATGAACTCAAGAGTTTTGGTACAATGTCGCGGTTGACGTAGAGTAAATTTTTCTGTCAAACACTCAGGAAACAGTTTTTATGTTAAAAATCGTCAAACTTAAATCCAACAGCCTTGTTTGCAGGATGACGTGTTCGTGCAGCTCCTCGTACCTAAGACAACCGCACTGAAACTGAAAAATCTTTTAGAGGATCACTGCACTCCCAAAGCTCAACAGGCCTTATGAATTCACAGGACAACACAAAGCATCAGATTGATTTCCAACATCACAAAACATGGATAGTGATGATAATCAATCGGTTGACTCTGCAGTTTCTTAATGAATCTCTTTGATTCAAGAACCATTGTTTATTCAAGAACACCAGTCGAGCTATTTGATACCTTTATGCAGTTTGTATCTGTAGCACAGCTTTGCTTATTAGTCAGGGCCGGCCCTTAGCCGATTGGACCGATTGCTTCCAATCGGGCCCCGCGCCAAAGGGGGCCCCGCGCTACGCCTACTAACATACGCAAACTTACACTTTCTAATGAAGCTGCTTGTGTAGTGCCGGCGCGGGGCCCGCATGCAGTAGTTTTTCAAACGTGAGATCTGATGCCAGCGAAAACCAAAGTGAATTGCGCGGTTTTAACACTCTCATCAGAATTCGTTGTGTGGAATCGCAACAGTGGTCATTGTGTTTCGATAACGTATGGTCTAGTTTTTCAGTAGCAGCTAGTTAAGGCAGAGAAAGCTTGACTTTTGAATCTATTTTGTGTTTCAGTTGTAAGCGTTTCGTACTTGGCAGGTCAAGTTTTAATAGTTGCTGCAACGTACGGTTCGATAGCTGTGGCATAGCCAGCTCAAAATTCGGAGGGGTACAAAATGTTTGACTTTAGGCGAGCAAAAGTGTTTTTGTTTGGGACGCCATTTCTCAAAGCGCAAAATGACTAGATATGCTAAATAATTTATTCGTTTTCCTTCGTAGAGGTCTGATAAAGCAGCCCCTTTCCCTAATTTGTTTGTTGCCTCAGAATTTACTTGACCATCCCCGTTACCGTGACATCCGGAAAGTTTTTTCTTCTTTCTAACCTAAAAGTAATTAAAACTTATTTGAGATCATCAATCCAACAAAAGCATCTAAATAGTTCGGCAACTACGTCCACTGAATCCGAAAGTCGCAGGTGCTTAAACTTGGACAAAATTCTGAGAATCTTTGTTAATGTTAAAGCACAAAAATGAGTTTATCTTAGCAAATGCAATTTCCGTATCTTAGACTGCAATAGCGGATCCGGAACTCAAATTTCTGGCTCTGGCTCCAGCTCCAAGCATCCAATGTTTTAGCTCGAGATCTGGTTTCAACATCCAAAAACTTACGGCTCCGGCTCCAAAATGATTTGGTCAATTGAAAACTGAAAAACATTTTCTTATTTGTACAATTTATTGTTACACCAGCATAGATGAGGTGTCCTGAAATGATGGAGCATGGGCGTCGGAAAGATTTTTCCAGGGAGGGCATTAGTGGATTTTGCCAAGTGGTGGGCAACCGCATTTTTTCCAGGAGCGAGCCAACAGTGGTGAAACTTACTTTTACCAACTTGAAACTAACAGACAAACATTTTTCTGCTGAAAAGTTAACAGGAAAATATCATCCAAATCCAGGGGACGGCTTGTCATCCTCTTTCTTTTCATGATGTTTTGTAGCTAAGTTGTGATATCGTATCGCTGCCGGCTGATCATATCAAGCATGTTGTTAACTTCGGTTAAAACATGGCCAATTGGCCTGCCTTCCCCCCGGTAAGTACCTGGCCAGAGAGGAGTTATTGAGTGTAGCATCTCATGGATTTATTGGGTGTTATGGAGATGTCCACGGAACGGACATGGAAAGTCTCTGGTGGAGAAGTGAAACTGGGTGGTATGGCTCCAGACACCCCTAAATTTGCATTACCCCTTCCGCCTCGCTCTTTCATATCACTCATAATTTCTACCATTATGACTTGATGACCCTCCTCAAAAATTTCTGCACTTGCCACTGAATGGGGCCCAGCAAAAGTGCTTCCAATCGGACCCCGCACTTGCTAAGGCCGGCCCTGTTATCAGTCATTACGGCACCGTCAAAATGCAACAATTGCGGGTCTTACTGAGTCACGTGACTGGTAACACATCTCGTATCTACGTCACCATAACAGCTTTTACCGTTATCTTCACAAAGCTGAAGTTTGTTTTCGACTTCCATGTCTTGGCCATTATTAGTATTTTAAATGTTAAAAGTAATTTGGCAAAAACTTTGCATCAAATACTAGTATGCACTTAAAATGGTATTTCATAGGAAATAGCCAGTCAGTGATAAAGATGGAATTAAAAATCCAGCTGCATTTCATTTATATCTTAATACCAAGTATCTAAAAGTACTAAATTTCTTGTCAAAGTTCTTGTAGCGTTTTTTAACGTGAATTTGCGATATACTGTATCATTCACCACCTACGTCCTACATCACCACCTCTTCTCTCCACAGTAATTCACCAAAAACCAACTAAGAGTAATTGCACCTAATTACATTTCTTGGTGACTGGGAATGCTTCTAGCAACAACCTATAAAAATTTGTTGTACTTTTGGTAACTACAACTCGTCTTTATCGATGATTGAAACAAAAGACACACAAGCAGGGCCGGTGCTACGAACTGTGGGGCCCAATTAGAATATTGATGGCGGGGACCCCACTCTATACATAAGTAAGATATCATATATGTTTTTATTTTGTGTGGTATGTTCGTCTTTAAAACCAAGAAATAAATACTTGCTATACTCACATTTTGAAAGACTATGAAATCTTTATTAATTATTTTTTTTAAATACCAAGCATAACAATTTCAGTTATAATGCTTATACACACGTCTTTTAGAAAAAGATTTTTAGCAAAGTCTCTGAATATATTTTCAAGGTCAATGCTTCTAACAATGCCATTTTCTATAGACAACATTGCCAAACTGTTTAGTCTCTCTTGGGAAATTTTTGATCTTAAGTATGTTTTGACTAGTTTTAAAATTTTTTTTCACCTGATGCAACTGTTACAGGCGTTGTTAAGTAAATCCTCAAAGCAATAAAAACGTTAAAAAATGCTGTAAATCGATTGTCTACTAGCAGGTATTCAAACAGAGTGTGAGGCATAAAGATACTGGAGGGAAAAAAGTTTTCAAAGCTTCAAGTTTTTCAGCCAATAGTTAGCATCAACGTCATTCGTTCTTTTAGTAACTACGTCTCCATCAAAACTCTGTTTTATTGTGATAACTGTTAAAGTTGATTCAAGTTCTGCTGTATGTTCCCTTATTTTTGTTTTTTCCATACTTTGGAAGTTATTTAGAAATCCAAATAATTTCACATGGCCTCTACGTTGTTCAAATGTACACCATATGGACTGAATTGCTTGGTTTCGCACTAAGTTGGAGCACTGATCAGTTGTTGAATCTACTTGTTGATAATGCACTGGTTGTGTTCTTGCCAAAAAGTTTGCAGTAAAAGCTATAAATTTAATCAGCAGACTGAGAGTACATAATCCAAGCAAGGTCTTTCAACACTTCCACATTTGGAAGCTTCCTCTAACAGTAAAACTCTAAAAAACACAATCTTTTTTCATTTCTTGGAAAGCTGTTCACTGGACTATTTAGAGGATCTTTAATTGTTGAATAATCTCTTACATTTTTATTATATGTGCTTATCAACTAATTGGTTCATCATACATTTGAATTATAACTACACTCGCGGATGATCTGTCACTGTTTGGGTTTAATTTTTTAGGTGATACGTAAGCTTTCTGCTATTTGGCACCATCGTTTGATGCATTGAGATTATCTTCAATTTGGATTGGATTTCGATTTGAAAAACATAAATCCGTTCATCTCTATCAGCATCTATCGGGATAGAAACAAAACAACGCCATGATAAAAACACAACAACGCACATTTTAAGTTGTGGCCTGGTATACTTTTCTTAGAATACAAAAAAGGTTTCAAACCGTAACTCTGCCGCTGCTGGCGCTGGGCCCCTTACGGCACGGGGCCCAATTTGGTGAAATCGGTCAAATAGGCTTAAAACCGGCCCTGCACACAAGGTTCGAAACGCGAAGTGCAATCACACGTGAATGAAAACCTGGCCTGAACCTCTACAATGAGGTAGGTTGGGTAGGTTCTGCGTAGTTTACAATTGTCACAAGAACAAGCATGTAGGACATTGCGAGGAAACAATGTGGTTTGGTTGCTTTGCACTTTACTGCAAAGTAAAGAGGAGAGTCTTGAACTTCTTGAAAAATGCTGCTCTTGGGTCATTGCAAAACCACGATGAGGTGGATATGTTAAAAGTTAAAATTATTAAAGCAAAATATGGTATTTTGCCCTGTCTAGACAATTACTCTGTGGTAGTTTCTTTGAGCGGTGAAACACATTCACATAAGCCCGAAATCAGCCAATTTTCGGAAGCACAACGCGTTTTTTCGAAGAAAAAGGAATGCTTTCTTTCTGTTTCCAGAACTTTTGCGAGTCGTTGAGGTACTTCCCAGTTTGCACTGCCCCAACAGGTTTTTGATGATTCCACTCATAATTTTTGGTTTTGCTATGGAGTTTGACGTCGCCAGAAAGTTTAGCATCATGAGTTCGTAGAGATGTCACCGGGAAAACGCCATCTCCAATTTTATTCGCAGCCGATGCTTTTTCTTTCGAGTGATCTGCACAACAGCACCGATTCTCTCGAGTTACAAAGTTGAAAATATGTTAACCAAAGCTGTCTGATCTTACTACTCTCCCCGATGAAGAGGTGTTTAAGATGTCTATGAATGCATCTTTTGTCAGCTAAAAATATTTTATTTACCAACGATCATATCTTTATGATGTATCAGACATGCACTTTCCTTTTTTCAATCAATCAGCCCATGTGCCTCTAAATCCCGATATTCTAACTTACGTAAAACATACAGCGAAACACGTTTCGGCAAACCACACATGTGATGCAAAACTTTTATTCTAGGTTTTGATGAAAAGTTCTAGACTTTTGATTAAAATTCTACAGCCCTAACCGTAGAATGTACGTTAGCATTACCTCGACCGATAGTTTAATTTCACATCGTCAAACTTCAGAACTACTGTATATTCACACTGTTGGTCTTCACAACCATTTCAGCAATTAGCAAAAAGTTGAAATGTGACAATGGTGCCTTTGCAGCTACTCAAATTTAAAGCAGTAAATCCAAAGTTTTAACGTATTTTTCTTTACGAAAATTTTAGCTTTTTGAAATCAAAGCTCTGCTTGGCACTTAAAAATTAGTTAACAGAAGTTCCATTCAATTGTAACCAGAGGCAAACTTTCAAAAATCGTCTCAAATACAGTTGCAGGTTTTATTGTTCTCGAAAGTTTTGATTAAACCGTGTCTTCCGTCTTGACCTCAAAAATTAACGTAATTTTGTCTTGATCTTATCTTTTATTTCGTCTTGTTATCTATCTTCGCGTGAAATATTACTCAGTCTAAAAACTGTTTCAGGTCAACCAAAATAAATCAAGTTAAAGAGGCTTTTTGTTATGCAAGGCCAATTTTGACCTCATAATTGATTGTTTAAAACAAACCATGTAAAATTGCGTGGGAATGCAGCAAAAACTCTTCTTGAATCCGGTCTCATTTCTTAGAACACTGTTCTTGATCTCATCCTCGGGCTTGCGGCGCCTCTTCTCGGAGTAAGCCTAAAAATCATTTGGTATCATTCCTGGTCCTGACCTTGCAAGCTTTTGCCTGCTTAAGTTTGACTTCGGTTTAACCCCACAAGGACCGCGAAAGTACCAAAAGCCAAACACAAATTGTTTGGCTTTTGACGCAATTTCGGCCATAACAAGTCGACCGATAGCTCTAGAGAGTCAATGAAGACATCATAAGATGCAGAAATCCGTGTTCCTTCTGACAAGCAAAAACTGATACCTTGCCGTATTAAATTTTTGTCTGGCTTCACAATGACGTCACTGATGCTTCATGGTAATGTAACAATGTTAGGAAATTTTTCAATTGCCAAGGTACCTATTTGTGTTTGTTAGAAAGTTCATAAAATTGTGCATCGTATGATGTCTTCAAATGACTCTCTAGCCTAGCGCATTTGCTGGGCGAGTTGTGGCCGAAATCGCCTCAAAGACACAAAAGTCGCTTTCGCAGTTCTGCAAGGATGTGTTTAGTCTTGGTTTTGACCTTGGCTTCCTTATTTTGATCACCTCCACATCGCTACATGTTTGGCGATGGACTCTGTTGACGGGAAAAATGTGTCTGACTCTGTAATATCTTTGAAACGTGTGCGTGGCGCGATGCCTATAGCGCAACGATAAACCGCCGTTGACAACATAAAACAGAAGCGATAATATTTGCGAACAAGGTCACATCAAGAACATCTTTTCAGTTAACTTGCGGTGAGAATAACACAGAAATCTTACCGTTTGCACGCTTACGAGGCATTCCGTCAGAACGGTTTTCCAAAACTGAAAGTCGAGTGTGTATCGGCGAAAGACCGCGGCCAGCAGATGGCTTGTTTTCATCTTGCATGCCTTGGTAATCCACTGATGCTTTGCGATGGTAGTTGGCGTTTGGATCGAGTGACCGTCTAACGTGCACCGGCGGCAGAGCAAGCTTCGCAGCTGGGTTTGGCGGATACGAGTTCCATGTCGTAATCACTTGTGGTTTTACCTGGACGCAAGATCCTCGAAATAATCGCCCGAGAGGTGGTGGATGTTCGAGGAAGGTTTAATTTTGTGGAAAAAGCTGTTTTCACTCAAAATATGGCTGCTGTTTGTTGTTTTCAGCAGTTAATTCGACCATGAGGTAGATTACTGAGAATACAGCGAAAACATACAAAATGATCTTTCTGCAGCAAAATGTTTAAATATGTTTTTTAATCTAACATAATTGTCATGTTTCTTGGTGTCTGTTTCATCGGTATACAATGTCGCTAATAGACGAGTGCCAACTTTACAAATGTGCTCATAAATCCGACACTGCAATGCTATCTGGAGCGTGGGCGCTTCACAATCACATTCAATATGTTTCAGTTTTAGCATGAAAAAATATGTTTTCGTAAGTCCCTAAAGTAAACTTGGGAGGATTCAAAATACTGCTACGCATGCCTTTGTATGTTTTTTGTTCCAAATTTCTACATCAGAGCTGTCTTTGTTTATTTACCCCTTTAAGTTTATCAAATGAGTTGTTCCGAGTACAGTCAAAAACAAAAATTTTAATTGTTTTTGAAAAAGAAATGTAAGAGTTCGCCAAGTTTTCATAGCTTTTGTCATTGCATTTGATTTTTATAGGAAACACCATGTGTTATATATGGAAGAAGTGACACGACGTAAAATTTCCAAAACGTTCATTCATTAATGGTAAACTTTTAGACTATAATAATCGGAATTTGACTATTAAAACTTTAAAACTAGTTGGGAAGTACGTACGTGGAAAATATAATATGGATGTAAGCCCAACATAATGGCCAGTTGACGATGACAAACAACGAAGCTCCACATTCAACTGCATTTGACAAATGTAAATAATATAACTCTGTAAGTTAAGGCATTGAAAGGAATAAGCAATGCAGGAAACGGATAGCGCTTACTTGTCTTGTAAAGAAATGCAGTTCATCTTCATTGTCGTCTGCTTCTTCTACATCTTCCAAATTTGCAATGTCTTTATTGGCTTGTATTGGCGGCAGAGGGTTGTACGGAACAGCGCTGTACAGCTGCGTCGCCAGAAAATCCATCAATGAAATGATAAGTCCAGCAATAAAGCAATGAAACACACTCAACTGATCTACCTGCAATATATTCTGAGCCAGTTTTCCGATGTCTTCTGGATCATAACTTTTTATTCTTCCGTCTCTTTTTCCCTGAAACACAGCAATCAGTAAGCAGTTTCAAGCGAAGCCTAAAAATGATCGAGAAAGAAAATAATTAACAGCTTCTACTTTGATTAACCAAAACCCTAAAAGCATGCACGTTACATAGTATAGAGGCAATGAAGGTCTCGGAGAGTCATGTACTCTGACATACCCTGAGCTTCACCCTTCGTACCAGTCTCAAGCATATCGCCCTTTGTGGAGACGGTTACAAGAATCAGTTTTTAAGGTCTTGGTTTACCACACCGAAACTTGCGACTGTGAGCATTAAGCACCCTATCCGTTAACCAAACGTTCTAACTTTTTTATTTGATCTTTTCGGGAGCTGGGCATCTTGAAAAACATTCAGCTTATTTCAAATTTAAAACTAGCTTGGAAGTACGTACGTGGAAAATATAATATGGATGTAAGCCCAACATAATGGCCAGTTGACAATGACGAACAATGAGCTCCACATTCAACTGCATTTGACAAATGTAAATAATATAACTCTGTATGTTAAGGCATTGAAAGAAATAAGCAATGCTGGAAACGGATAGGTGAGTTTTCGACTGCGCTGCTGCCGAGGTGCGAATTGTCAGAAGTCCAGCCATTGCAGGCCCAGAGCTGTGAATCGATAACCA
>Ga0210059_1001914_pt1 | contig 32059 bp, 15 predicted proteins | sample Ectturendosymbi2_FD_188042 | JGI IMG/M metagenome (GOLD analysis project Ga0210059, IMG submission 188042) | Ecteinascidia turbinata endosymbiont from Florida, USA - Sample 2 (SPAdes) (version 2) | ecosystem: Host-associated > Tunicates > Ascidians > Unclassified | place: Key West, Florida... | reverse complement strand
CCTTCAGCCCCCCCCCCCTGGCTGCGCCTTTGTTCCATCGTAACCTTTCCAAAACATACACCACCTTTGCAATATCCTCTCGAACATACAGTACTTCAATCTTTCTGCCTCATTTCCCTCTTCACTTGGCATATACAGTACACAGTTATCAAAGCAATGCGGTGCTGTTTTATTCTAACTCGGTCGTTCTTAACCTGGATTCGATCCCACCAGTGGTTCGTTGAGTCAGTTTCAGTTTTCGGTGTAAGTCCGATGCACCGTTGTTTTTGTGGGTTAATAGAATGCGCAAGTTGTGTTGAAAAAGTCGACAAAAGGTTCCATTACATGCACTTATGAAAACTTGCGGGGTTCAGTACCTCCAAGAAGTTCAAGAACCACTGCTCCAACTTCAAATTTTGTTGTTTCCTCTGCCCATCTTTTTGCTGTCAAGACTGAAGCCCAGGACTGTAGGAGTCGGACTACCAGGTTGTGGAAATTTTGGCAGCTTTGGTTAACTTCAGAATTTACAAAACATTCGCTGCATTCAATTACAGTATTTAAGTTGAGAGATTGTTTCTGATTTCAAGTCTGCCTCGCGAGTTTTTTTTTTACATTGAAGTTACTGCATCTGTTGCCATTAAATCAACAGCAGATTTTACCGGGCAGGAAACCCCTTTTGCTTCAGTTCGCCTGAAATGTGGACTGGAGTTCGCTGAACCATGTACGCTATCACTTCGCGAAGAACTGTTTAGGTCGTAGCTTCTGAAACGAGATCCACAAGCAAAGGTCTTCTCCCGGGGTGTATAGGATGAAAACTAATAACCTGCTGGGTGGCGCTCTTACCCTTACCACGGGTGTGGAGTCTCGGTAGGGTCCACCCACGGACCATGAAAGGTTAAGAAACAGTAGCGTAGCCAGCCCAAATATTTTGAGGGTCAAAATATTTGATTTTAGGCGAATAACGCTATTTTATTTAGGATATTGCCTCTCAAAGCACAAAATGACTATATCTTCTAAAAATTTTGGGAGTGGGCATGGCCCCCCAGGCTACGCCTATGTTAAGAAATGTTTGTTCAGATGCAAATAAGGAAGTAGCAACAGGAGACACAGTAGATCAAACTCATGCAAACTGATTGCAGTGCACAGTTGCTGTCACTTCCACACAGCCAGATCATGCACAACCGCTGGAAAATTCTCTGCACGACTTTGTTTTCGTTCAACAACGATCTAGTGTCGAGCGTTCCGATTCAGCGGCTTCTTACGAACTGTCCAAATCTTTGTCGTGCGCACCAAAACTACAAGGAACGTTTTCAAATCTGAACTGTTAGATGAGATAAATTTATTTCCTAATTTAGCACAGCAGCAAAAACAAACACATTCCGACTCGCACGAACACTGTAATACGTCGAAGTCGTTTCAACAAAACACGCACTGATTGGCACCGAATGAACACTTGCGGGCGCGCGCGATCGTCACGAGTGAAGCTTTTTAGAATCGGTGAGCTTGACAAGGATTTAATCGGGTTTCGATAACAAAACGGCGCCTCAAGAACACTGCGCGGCTTGCATTTTTGAAATAACTACAGTTTTGCGGTATAGGGTAATCCGGGAATAGCAAACCGTTAGTTACGCCAGTTTGACAAAAACCGTCTAGAAGTTTCCACGTCAAAGTCTACTCTCGTCATTTTTGAACATCAAAAGGAAAGTGAAGGAATTTGTGAAAGAAACCTTCAGGCAAAATGCCAGTGGTTTGCTCACCACAAGGTTTCAAACAGTTGCTCGTTATAGATTAAGCTTCACCTGCTGAAGGTTTCCAAAACAACTTGTTTTTTCAAATCGTTTACCAAGATTGTTTTCAAACTGCGAATATCCTGAAAGAGAAACTTTTTATGTACGATATTAATTAATTTATTGACTGTGTTCGTACTCACAAAATTACAACAAAGCGTTGATTTGAAATTTAGAAACGAGGCGCGTTCAAATATATTTTTTAGTAATAAAGATTCTAGCGAAGTGCATTTCCCTGCAATATCTATTGCGTTAAATTTTCACCTCAGACATTAGTTTGTGTTCAATGAGCTTTTACGTCATTCACATCCGGTCACGTCACATCTGAAATCGACCGTTAAGCTTGAAGTTTCACTTGCTATTGCGCAAACGCATCTATTTGATACCTAAATACTGCATTTAACCTCTTGCAGAAAAGTTTAATTGAACAATAAGTAACCACAGTGACAAATTCGGACACAAAGCACAATATAGAAATCAGATTGAAAAATCACTTTTCGATTCCCTCAGTCAGAATAAAGTGTTGTAAAAATTTCAGCTGTCCCAGAAAATATCGGCGCAGACTGTCTTCAAAACCTCAAATGATTTAAGTATTCGGTTAAAAATACGATCTAATACGCAAACGTATACCAAATTTTACCATCAGAGCAGTTTGGTTACGGTGGGTCTCTTGTTTTGCAAAATCCCCCCCATGGCGTTAATCGAGGTGGTGACAAAAATGCTTCCAACCGAAGCATAACGAGAATCAATTATTAGATCAACACATTTATCGCAAGTTTGAAACCAAACTGAACGTTTCACACAAAATAACGATCCTGTTCTTTGACTTAAGCGCATCGATTTGGCAGCTTTTCGTGCTCTGCCTATCAGATGAAAATAGAAGTGTTAGATTCTGGCTCGTTTTTAGATCTGGCTTCAAACATCTGTTGCAGAATGAGGGACTTCTCGCTTTCCAGCTGACTGATTTTCTCCGCTTGGCGCATCACTTCCTGAAAAGCAGACGTCTGAAGTGGGGGACACGTTACGGTTTGCTTAACATTTACTTTTGACATGGTCACAAGGACGGTTAGGGCAGATTGTGTTGAATTTTCGAAATTATACAAGACCACTTCGCAAACTATGTCTTGTAGATGTGATAAGCGAAACGAATATTAAAATGTTTTCTGCCCTTTCATGCCCATCATCTTATATAAAGCTCTGCAGAGACATCGGCATGCCGGTATGTAAATCGGTCGATATAGCAGTGCTGACGATATACCACATCAAAATTCCAGCATTAAATGTCGGAAATATTTGCTCGTGAAAACCACTATGGTTCTTTACAGGAAGATATTCATTGCAACGAGACAAGGCAGAAAAACTGTACTTCCTGAACTGTAGCTTAGAATGGTGGAATGTTGATCACTAAATCATCATTACGCAAAAACGCAAACATTTCCGCGTAAGCATTTCCCAGTTTTCTTAATCACTTTAACGTCTCTTTACTGTGGTTTGAGTAACGCAAAAATATCGGCAACGAAACATCCCGATATAGCCCCAAAAGTCTTATCGGTCGAGCTCTATAAAGGGCAAAACCTCGAGACACTTTGGGTCTTGGTGCATGATAGATTGGAGGAAAACTAATTCAGTTCATATGCCAGTTTTGCATTCCATTGTCACGTGAACTCTGAGAGAAAACCATTTTTTGTTTCTTTATCGATTTTATCCTTTCCAGGAAAGCTAGCAAACACTTTAGATTCCAAATGCGTGTTGCGCATCACTGAGCGTCATACCTTCATTAAAACGTGATTCTGTTCACGCAGCGACGCAAGAACCAAAGGATTGATTGGCGACGAGCTTTGGCAACCACCGTTGAGACCGTCCTGGCCAGCAACCTACAAAAATGATGAAACTTAAATGGAAATTGCTCGTTTCGATGTTTAAAATTTTACCGTGGTTGTTATCCACAGCGCAATAGAACAAAATGGGCTAAAAATTTCTAACAACCGAATCGTCAAGTATTGCGACGACACCACATAGAGCACCGGGGCGATTCTAGATTTCCATTGCTTGTGTTGCTGTTTCTTCGATGTCAAAACTCTTTGCAATCATCATCTAATTGTTGTCGTGACGAGGCCATCCCTTTCGATCATTTATTGTGCTCCGAAAGACAATATTTCAAGGCAATTCGGGGTTAAAGCTGAGCGGATTCCTTGCAGGTGTGTGCATTATGAGCCAACAGAACAAAGATAAAACACTCAGTGTTTCCCAACCATTTTAGGCTTCCGGCACCCTCAGAAGAGAAATGCATTTTGCGGCACCTAGTAGCGGTGGAGAACCCATAGCAATTTGCATTAAGGTTTGATGACATTTTGAAAATGTATTTTCAATGATATATTGAAAAACGTGTCAGCTCGCGGCACCCGTAAGTATCGTAAACGGCACCCTAGGGTGTCGCGGAACCCGGTTGGGAACCACTGCTGTAACTTATGCAAGATTAAGGCCATTCACGGTCTTAATCTTACTGATTAAAATATCAGTAAGTTTAAGACTATGAACCCAATCAGCTTTTAAGGAAAATTGGAAGCGATTGCGCCATGTTCTCAGCGTCAAGACCAGTGGTTGGAGTAAATTAAGTCCACGATTAAGGAAAAGCAATTGCGTTTAATTAGACCTGTATGAGTGATTGATTTTCCAGAAGGTCAACTTGGTCGACTTTGGGCACTGATATTTTAACACATAGGTATGCTATTCCACTCAAGGTGACCTAAAGCGAAAAACTAATCAATGGAAAGGAAAACACAAATAGCCATAACGCATTCTTTTGAAATAGCTTTACCTCGCGCTGAGTGTCAGCCACGTCTTTAAAGAGCTTGGTCATTTCGGAAATTTTTGCCAACAGACAATCGATCCTGATCTGAACAGCGGTGTTTTCTTGAGACAAGTTATCGTATCCCCCAAACAAGTCCGCTTTGCTGCACCCCGATGCAGACAGTTGCCGTTGCCTTTCCCGGGTGTTGTTCAGCTGCACCTGGAACCATTTGCGGCCTCTGTCGAGCGTACCCAAGCCTTGAACAATGAGATCTTTTTCTTGCTCCAGAAGTTTCATAGACTTCAACTGTAAGAAGCATAGTCAGTATTGCCTGCTTCGCGCAAGTAGAAAGCTGCTCCAGTGAAGACGGACAACCGTGGTTGTTGCAAAACGTAACAAGTTTTGGTAGTGAAATGTTATCCACCTTGGAGGGGTATCACACGTTATTTTTTCGAATTCAAGCAGGCTCAATTTTTCGCATTTGACAGTAAAGAAAGAATCTCATGCAAGTTTGATTCTTGTCTAAACCACTGAAATAGTTTTGAAAGCTAAGTTGCACATTTTTCGATGTAACAGTTCGGGCGTGGTTGTTTTGTGATTAAGTAAAGTGTATAGGAGCTTTAACATTTTCTGGGCCCGGCAGAAAATCATGGCTCTTCCTAACGCAGCGAAGTTCGCCAATGCTCACCAGTTTCGCTGATGAAATCCTCAAGCAAAAAGGTGCCAAAATGTATTTTCCAGAAGACTGGGAGTTGACTGAGCCCTTGAAGGTGCATTTTTTGGTAAGTGAAAACACGCTACATTATAAAGGATCAGCTGTTTAGATACTTTCTACGTATGTTGGTTTGCAAAACCAAAAATCTGCGGAAAGTTGACCGATACTCTGCAACGTGCTAACACAACTAACGTGGAATTCTATACTGCAACCTGTTTGTGCTCGTGTTCTAAACCGAAAACCTTTATGATCAAGGCAACCCAAGTCAAGAAAATTACTAAAGAGTTTATATAGATAAAATATAAAATGCCAACACTGGTAAACGTTACATGGAGGCTGTAGGGTAGGCAAATTAACAGCAAAAGTAAAATCTAACAGTGCACAAAGAACGATGTCAACATGCGTTTGATGCTTAGTTTTATGCAGACATTATAAAGGCAAAGTGAAAGGCATCACGAAGGTCAGTTGCGTCTTTGACATCTAATTCTAAACTACATTTGTGAAAACATTGAGTAAAAGTTATCATTTTAATGACCACAACGTTTGCCATTTTACGAAGTATCAGCGCAAAGAAGAAAGTTCTACCGCAATCGTTTCGTACTCCCTCCGAAAGGCCACAAATGATCTGCGGCGCCCATTTCGACTTGCTCTGCGCCCGGGGCCACACGCTTACTTATATGTTTAATTATGCATTGCTGGCAGGTGAACGGCAGCACCGAGCAAGACGCTGAAAATGCTGCAAGAGCCGTTTGTCGAGTCGTCGGGGTGACCCGATCGGCGAATTGAATCCGGTGTACCGACTTCAAAAAGACATGCTCTTTCCACTGCATAATCACTCAATCCGCTAGTTCTAGTTCAAACACTGTGAAATTATATTGTAAAATTAAAGCTACCATGTTAAATGCATAAAACTAGACTTTTTCCGTAAATACTTGGAACGAAATTTTCCGAACAAGGAATTGCAAACATGGCAGACAACTGCAAGGTCTTCCTGCAAAGACGGTTTTAATTTGTTTGTAGAGTATATCTACACCGCATGGCGAAGCAAGCGGCTTGTACATTTTTGTTTGTCATGGTAATGCCCCGACAGTTTTAGATTTTTAGTCACCTGAGCCACCTCATCTTGGTCACACCCTGATGTTAACTAAAGTGTCGGAATTTTTAAGGGACGGTGCAAGTGTTGAGTGACAACGCCTCTGACATAACAACTCGGTAGAAAACAGTTTTGCCACCAGACTGCAGGCAAGCCGATCGATCTCGCTTCAGTTGCAGCAAGGCTATCCGGCAGTCCGCTCTGTTCATGCTGCTTGTTGGTGCATTCCAAAATGTAAATGTGGTAACCAGCTTTTAAGGTTTTACTCCAGCAAAAGCGTAAAAAATGACTTTACCATAATCGAAATCTTAAAAGCAAATTAAGTTGTCTTAGTACTGGTTCTTCAGACAACAATAATACCAGGCGTACCACTGGACACTTCCCGCAAGAGAGGTGTTAGCGCATCCCTTGTGGCCGTACGCAGTAGTGTTTGAAATTGAAAAACTAAGTGCATGGTTGGCAATATCTATTTTTTCAAATGCGCTGTTAACGCAAAGCAACTTACCAGTGTGTAGTCTACGCCATTTGCTACAGTATGTCTTCGCGATTCCCTTCGTTTGGATGTGGCGGTTCGCCGCCTGCCCGTTGTGGCGTAAGCAGGAACAGAATACTGGTGGTGACCATCGATATCTGAAACACGCAACAAAACACTATATCAGGAATTAAAGGCTAGATTAGACTCAGCTGGCAGCATTTCAAAGGCAGGGAAATGTTGCATTGACACATTAACTGCGGAAAAACTATCGCCTTCTGCTTTGAATTGGTTATTTCATCTCATTTTAAGGTTTCAGTTGATCCAATTTGACGTTGAGATTTATACGGAATGAAAGCTTCCTAGCGTCTTTATTTTCATACAATAAGATGAACACATCTTTTCGTACTTTAGTGGGAAGTCTTGGTCTGCTAACATCCTTTGCTAAATAAGGAAGTTAAATGGTTAATTAACCCATGATAACAGGCTTTAACATTTTACACAACTGCCGTTGAACTATTGGGAAACCTTTTCTTAGCAACTGCTCACAAAATATCAAGGATGTTTGCTTGAAACGTCGGAGATTTGAGTTCTGTTATTTCATATTCGCTCGGATGGCAACAGGTTTCTTTAACATTCTGCATGCCAGGCGATAAAGCCCTACATTATATGAGTAGGTATATCTTTATCACAGTTTTCCATTAGAAAAAAAGAAATGGTGTGATCACTACGCTCAGGTAAAATATGTTGGAAGCTTTACTATCTTATTTTGGTTTCCGTTTTCATCAGATATTTCAACAACACGGACGCTTACATTGAAGGATAAAATGGGAACTAAGTTCAGAAGGGGTCGCTTGTTACATTCTGACACTAATCGCGCTGTTGTCTCGTTGATTGCTGGTGCTCGAAATCGAAACGACCGCTTTCTTTTGAAACCAGCAGCAAACAATACCAACGACGAATCGTGCAACGGCCGTTCGCTAAGGAGATATGAACGTAAACAATAACGTGAATTGATTGGTACAGAGAAGCTCTTAACACTGATTAACCCCGATACAGAGCAAGGATACCAACAAGCTTGTCCCGTACGCGCCAAGCACAGATATTTGAACTGGCTGCGAGATTTTTGAAAGGTTTTTAGAGGTACTCATGGCATTAATGTATCTATGGAAAAACTCGTACTGAAAACCATTTTGATAACAGTACGGTCCACTTCATTGGCTTTAGTAGCTTGTGCTACAGCGGGCTGGGGTGTAGATCAAAGACAGTTTACTCTTTCCCATTAGAGCAGGTTATACAACTAGTTCTCTTTTGTAAATGGTCCATTGTTCTAAAATTAATGAAACGGAACCGAACTGCGGAAAAACTTGGCCCAACATTTTTTTTTCGAACCGCAGTTCTACATTACGTCACACTGATCACATTCCAACACTTCAGCTACATCATACAGTGCCAGTTGTTGATCTGTTGCTGCCAATTGCCGCAGATAAGCGACAAAACTCTTAAGATAAGGATCATGCAACTGATGGCCAAACACAACAACAAAACCTTTTCTCGGTTAGACCAGTTAGAAGGAAAGTATGCGAAACAGCCGAAAAGCAGATCGCGGACCTGTCTACTCTAGACATACGGAGCATCAGCTGAGGAAGCGAAGAACATGTTTCCTAAACCTTCCTTCAGGAGAATGGCAACCTGCGTATAGCAGGGCTTTGCCTTTAGCAGCGTTGTTGGTCATAACAAGATTTTTTGCTTATCTACCAGACTATTAACAAACTTCTTCAGCACTCGCTCACCCGGTAATCTGCACCGAAGAACGGTCCTATTGGGTGAAAGCAGCGAGGCGTGACAGCATGCTGACTCACGAGGCAAAACAGAAAAATTTTTGGTTTGGCGAGTTTGACTTGTACGTATCGCGTCATAAAGTTGTCCCTCGCAGATATTTTGCTTGTGACGCAATAAACAAGAAAACCTAAAATACGATAAAACTTTTAAGCTTTGTTTGAAAAAGATTAAAAATGGGGCGGAAGGGATCTAAGCAGTCAACAGTTACCGATTGGGTGACAATGATATGCAATGAAATAAAGCAGATGAAAAGTGGAAAAAGTTGCCAATGACAAGGAGGAAAATGTGAACCTGATTGTAATATCAGCACTAAAAGGGCCAAAGCTAGAAATCGGAGCCGAGCACTAATGACGTAAACAAAATTATCTGTTTCGCAAACAAACCTTCAAAGTACCTCAATCGTGAACAAACGCATCAAGCATGCCATGATCAAATGAAACAGCCGTTGGTCTTGCTCTTGAAACAACCAGCGCACCGCAAACCCCACTCGGTTCTGGCCCCATGGCCGCACTAATAAGGGGTTAACTTTGTGAAGTTATCGGTTTGAATAAATCCAGCGATGCAAAACAAACCCACCTAGACAGCAAACATTCCTCGGCTGTGAGCCACCCGTCCTGTCGGTTTCTTTGCCGGTTGTTGATCATTTGAAAAAGGTGATGGTCAAAGAACGGATCAGGTGTCTTAGATTTAGGTGATTTTTGCGACAAAAGGGCAGTTTTTCGATCTCTCTGCTAAAACGCTGTATGTTAAAAAAATTTTTTCACGATTGAACTTTTTGTGCAGGCCGGCATATTTTTCGGTTTTTCCGTGAAAAAACGCAAAACTTTTCTAGGGCATTATTTGTTGGATCTTTCCTTGCGACGAGCACCCTACTAAGACTTTATTTTACCAACACGCGTGTCAAGCTTCATACAAATGTACTGCTGGCAGCATTAAAATGTAACCTGCACATGCATTATCACGTAAAAATCGGTTCATTCGAGTTGGCACCGGTTTAACATTTGTTGCTGGTTTGAGTGCTTAACTGTACAACCTCGGTCCAGTTATTGAGTAAAGTCTCTGTTCATGAAACACTTGCGCTCTTTTTATGACCAAACAAAATTTAGAAGAGCAACTCACGGCAAGAAGATACGTTTACTGCAAAAAATGCTCTTCGTTGCACTCTGCACTTCGTCTTCCTGACGATGGTTTGCAGTCCGTCAGCGGTTTACCGTTCGTTTCTTTCATTCTGTATATTTTATCGTCGTACCCGTTCCCGGGCCGTATCAGGTCATTTTGCTCAATGGTTTTGATGTGTTTGGCAAATATTTACGTCACTACGTCGCGTGGCTCTTTGTCCTTGACATCCTGTGACACTAGAACGCGTCACAGCTGGTCACGCTACTGACAAAGCCCAGACAAAAGCAATCAGGCGGAACCGACGCGGCAAGCAGGTGACAGATTTATAAATTTGTTTGAGATGATCAGCGCCGCATTGAAAATTCCAAGTGCGACGCTCGTTACGAAAGTCCCGGACGTCATTTCCTTTCCGCGACACGTCACTGCACCCGTCCGTGGGTGAGGTTCAAAGCGATAAAATTTCACTTCACGATTCTCCACATGGAACAGTTTGAAATGTTCACGCAGATCTCAACCAAAAACACGAAACATCAAGGTGCCCTTTACGTGTGAGGCAATCTGACATAATTTCCCGGTAAGCGTAGAAATGACGCAGAACAACAAACAAAAAATTGGTTCCTTTCCAGGACCCTTCGCCAATCAACGAGGACCGTTTCTTTTGTGGACGGAGACCCGTGATTGGTCATTCATTCTTAAATGGAATCGAATTCAAGGCTTGAGTAAAAAGGAGAGCAAGCTACACTCCACGCATAGGTGTAGGAGCAGGCATGTGTTTGGGGGTGCGAAAGATTTTGTCCCCAAACTTGCCCGAAAAGTTTTCGGGAAACTCTATGTGTGAGTATTTCCTTCCACACAAATCAGTTTTGGGATGACCTCCAAAAAAAGTCTTCTTCCCACGTTGGGTGTCAATTTACCAAAATCAAACAACGTTGGGCGCCATTTTTAGCCGTATCTTCAGGTAGTTTGCCCAGAATTTCAGGTATTTTGCCCGGATTTTCGACAAATCAAAACTTTTGGAGGTGCGCTTGCACCCCCGCCTCCTACACCAGTGACTCTACGAATCGCTTTTTCGTGTTTACGAAGTCTGAAACCAGCTTTTCATAAACAACTGGTATTCAAAACTTGTATTTCAGTAAATCACGAAATATTCATTGCCATCAGGAGGGCCTCTTTCGAAATTCCTGAAACGAGCGAAGTTAATCTTCACAGAAGTCAGTAAGACCGCAAGCCTTGTGGACGACGTAAAAGCGCTGAAAGCACTTGAAAAAATGGTTTGTGTGTTTACAGCTCGTGTAGCAGAACGTTTGGATGAACTTTATTGAGAAAGTTCACAAGATAATATTTGAGTTACGTGATTGGCCAATTCGGCACCACACACTTCAAACGCAATTGCATGCAGTCGATGACGACATCAAGCTCATATAGCTTAAGGGCAGGGCAAGGTTTCGCTGAATGTCACTGAAGTGGTCTAATTGCTGATTTGCAACCGTCTCAAGAAGAGCTGAGAATATACTCTTGCAACAAAAAATTAGTCTTACTATTTAAGCGCCAGTTTGCAACAATTTTATAAGGGATGAAGACGAATGTATCCACAAACATTTCATGTAATTGAGATGAACTTCGGTCCTTGACAGAGCAAAGCAAAGCAAAGATGGCGCGAGTCACCAAAACAGATTTACTTTCGTCCGGCTTTTTTTTCAATACAAGCATAGTAACAATTTCGTTTGTACATTGCTAAGGAGAGCATGGGATGCCTCAAGCTTCTAACTGAGTAACACTAACAAATCGTTACTCCAACTCCAAGTTACTTAAGATCACAATCACTACCAATGCTTTTAAGCATTTTCCGTAATGCTTTTTTTGCATAGAAGTAGACTTTTTCAAGGAAACAAAGGAAACTGCTCTCAGTGAAAATGTAACGGATGTGATATTGTGTTAAATCAGTAACCTAATACCAGGTTTTTTAAAGGTGTTTTAGGGACGCGATTCGGGTCCCTACATGTCCATACCAGGTAACTAACATTTTCCTTTAAAAAAAAACTGATAAAACAATGTTTTTTGAGGAAAGATGATTTTTTTTTTTTAGACCAGTGGTTCTTAGCCTTTTCTGCACCACGCCCCCTTTAAGTGCTGTAATTGTCCTTCGTTTCAAGCCCCCCTGACAATAAACAAACAGTACAGTGCAAACAAATGTATCTATTGGTTGATTTATTGATCAAACTTTCCATGTTTCAGAGCGCATAAGGACTCGTGACCTCCTTCGGAGGCGCGCCCACCAGGTTAACAACCACTGTTTTCGACCAAGTAAGGAAAGCTCGCAGCACTGACTTTCCACTTTACGTTTCACGAAAGCGAGAGATGCAGTGCACTTACTTTGAAAAGCCGGAGGATTTAACAAGCCAGATAGTCGAACAAACGTTTCGTTTTTATCAAAAAATGCTAATTTTGAATTTAGTTTTAGCCCTTTATGGCAGGCCTGCACAAAATACGACCGGCGAGAGCTTTTTCAGTTGCAGAAAATGTTGGGAAAGCCCGACTTCGGATATCGTCCTTGCAGAATTTCTTCCACACTACAACGAAATAGGTTCTTGCGGCCCGCGGCGAAATTACGTTGAACAATCTGGCCTTCGAGCTTTCTGAGTTGTGCAGGCCTGCTTTAAGGACATGAGATGACAAAAGGTGTACCACCAGTCTAGCAGTGGTGTGAATGGTCGGAACACGTTGCGTACCCCAAGTCTGTGAAACTACCCTTGCAGGGCTGGAATGTAAACGACTCATGGATCACCGATACAACCAGACTCGGACTTGCTACGTTTGTGGTTCACTTTTGCACCTTTCGAAAACCCGTGAGCGCGACAGCGTGACGAGCGCGCCAGGCGAACGCAGAACCACAAGTCGTGAACAGTTTGCATGTGCAACAGCCTGGCCTGTGCGGCCGCATATTAAAACAGAGAACAGAGGGAGTACAGACTGGTGCATAGGTTTGCTGTTTGAGAAAGATCTGCGATGTTATAAGAGCAATTGATGGACTGAACCATTGAAAATAAAAAATCAGGGCAATAAACAAGTTCTTTGAAACGTGAGACGGAATGGCAACACAATTTTAAAATTACTATTTAAATTTCCCGAAATCGAAACTTTATCTGCAGGCGAAGACTAAGGCGACTACATTTTGTGTTGTCTACTACATTTTGCAACTGGCCGACTTGCAACCTGTCTGGTCACCAAACGCAAGATGCGAAACTATCCATTTACACTCAAGCAAAAAGTCACCGTACAACCTTGGGTTGGTCTTGTTTACATCAACCAGGCATTACCCAGGCCCGTAGCCACGGGGGCAATGCCCATCACCAATTTTTTGTACCCCTCAAATTTTTTTGTGCTCAGAAAAATTTGTTTTAATAACATAATAAAAACAAAAATCTTGCCCCCCTACATATGGCTTTTGTTCCCGAAATCTTAAGACCTGGCTGCAGGCCTGGTATTAACCAGCAAAGAGTGTCTAGCGGTGGCGCAGTGGAGTACAAACCGTAGCGGCAACTTTCATGTGAGAAGGAATCGTGTAAATCATTCCGTTTTTATCTGGAGCTACAGCTGCGACGTGGAATGCAAGTGGTGAAGGTCGCGTTTGCAACAGAGCCTGGAGCAGTTGCAGCGACTGAATAGAAGTGTTAGAACGTTGGGGGAAAGAAACACTGCTCGGCTTCCAATAAAATGCGTTAACAAGGTGGGAAAAACACGATTAGATCAGAAGAGCTGCAAAACGAAGTGGCGAACGCGAAAAATGGCACATCCTTATTTTCCGGGTTGTTTCGTTTTGAAGTCTCATTTCTGCGCTGGTGAAAAAGCGAAGCCAGGTCTTATCATACAATCCACGTTCTTTTTGAAAGAGTAACAGTAGACGAAGTTTCACTACAATCAACCCATCCGTCATTCATCTCGTTTTGATAAGTATTTAATAAACGCTCATGTTACTAAAGATAAAACTTATTTCGCACCAGCTCCGTTCCTTTTTTAACTTCATAGAAAGGTCGTTTTTAATTATGTAGCCTAAATTTCGAACAACCATCACCTGCAAATCGCTCAAAATTAGCCCGACCAGAAGGGGGAGGCTGCACAAGACGTCGCGGTGATTTTTCGTCAACTTCAGCGCTGTTGCTGTTTGTTGACGAAGACCAGTCATGAACCGCCCCTTTTCCGGTATAGGCGTCAGTCGTTTCATTGCTGACGTTCGGGCATCCATTGCTGGGCGCATTGGGGTCCGGCTTGTTAGGGGATGATTTACCGCTGCAATACTTACTCTCGTTGTTTTCAGGACAACATGGCCCATTTGGACATTTGTGAGTCGGTTGCTTTCTTTCGCAGGGAGATCTATGAGAAGGTGACAGGTCAGTTATTAAAGTGAGAACAAATGTTGCGTCTGGAAAAATGCAAGATGAACTGCATAAACAAAAGTCTCCACACAGAAGTTATAATATTTTCAACAACTTTTACAGTTCCTTAAACGCGTATTGCAGTAGATGCTAAAATCCCTGAAGGTCAAGGAATAGACAATCGCAGGGGAGTGGGAAAAGTCTTGCAGGCAATTCCACACAAAGCCGAACGTTTTGTTGTTTTATAAAGAACACGCGCATACATGCTGTTTGTTGACGACGACCAATCACGAGCTTTCCCTTTTTGGTAAAAGCGTCAGTCGTTTCGATGCTGCCTTTTCGAGCATCCATTGTCGGTCTTATTTTCTGGCATGACAGGGACAAGCGCGTTGTAGCTTGCTTTCGACATAACTCCGCAAAGAAATCTATTGCTAGAAATACTTGCGTTTCAGCGCTTCTGCGATGTGAATCAGGAGGATCTTGATCACGAAGTGAGCTGTGGCTACTGCGGTCAGGCTCACAACTTGCAACTTCGTCTTTGTTGAAAAAATCATCCAGTATGGAGGCTTTGCTCGACTTCGCACGCCTCCTGAGACTGCTGTAACCGTTGAGAATGTGTGGAGACGTCTTAGAACGCTGCAAGGTTCCTGTAATGCCAACTAGTTTACCACACAGTCCGATTGGCTTGCTCAGCGACGAACCGTTGTCAGCGCGAATGAACAATGTGTTGGCGGTCAGAACGTCCAAGTCATTCGATTCACCGGCAATTTTGCCCTCTTGTGTCCTCCACCCGTTTGAGCTCGACACATTGGTTCGATTTGCTTTAAACTGCGCAGTTTCAGGGGACACAAGTGAAGTGGATTTATCTCCACAGGAATCCGACTTAGATTGTTGTGCTGCGTTTTCTGTTACTGGCGTTTTCAGCAAGTCCTCGTTTTCCTTGTCCGACGAAGTTTCCGGGTTGATCTTCTGAGCTGCAAACTTTGTGGCGAAACCCATTTTCGTCGTCTTCTCGCCCGCGTCGTTTGTCGCAAAACCTTGAGCCTTGTTATCGCGTTTCGGGCTCGGAAGCACCTTCAAAACAACGCCAAAACGGCATGTCATGCAGGCTGCTTTCCAGCGGCAGCTGAACAGGTGTGATTGTAGCTTAACTACTGAAAACAGCTGCTGCGACATACACAGGGGCGTACCAAGGTTAGATGGCGCCCGCCCGGGGTAAGAAACAAGTTCGACGCCCCCATGTTCGAACCTAAGGTCTTTTGGGAGTAACTTTACTGTACTGAAGAAAGTACTCGCGACATTGTTGGGACTTTTCGGCGCCCAGGGCATCATGCTGTCCTTGCCCCTCCTCGCTACGCCCCTGAACATGCAATGGACCTTAGAGCTACAAAATCAAAATCACGCGCCTCAAGACGTGACACTGTAAAATTTCAACGCTGTATTGCTTTCCTGGTCTTCAAAAATCGCTGCTTTCTATTAGTGTCTCCATTCAGGAAGCGTTCGAAAATTATTGGTCAAGTTTCTTGCTGGCAAAAGACCACAAAACTCAGAACTATGGAAAGCATGTTAAGAAGGCCAGTTTATTCCGGGAGCAATTTTTTCTGAACTGCAAGCTCCTGCTCAATTAAAAAAGCATGGAATTACCCACAAACATAGGCGTGGCCAGGGGAGGCCAAAGGGGCCATGTCCCCTCAAATGTTTAGAAAATATAGTCATTTTGTGCTTTGAGAGGCGTTTTTCTATACAAAATAGTGTTATTCGCCTGAAATCAAACACTTTGGCTCCCCAAATTTTTGGGCTGGCTACGCCACTGCCCCCAACCTGAAAATAAAAAATTGTAGATGATGGGTTGACTTTATCTTCCCAGCAACCAATATTTTGAAGTTTTCTGCATCAGCTAATGATGGAATTTTATGAAATAGAAGACTTGACCATGCTTTACAAAGTTTTGAAAACCGACATTTTTCGAAGTAGCTAACAACGTTCGGTTTTAGTAGCACCACTGGTCAGGAAAATATTTCTTTACACGCTTCTCGCAGCTGCAAAACAGTTACAACATAAAGTTAACGAAAGTACGCAATCATATGGTCTATAATCATGTCCTATCCTTTGTGACTAATACGTTAAACCATGGTTGAAACGAATTAACAAAATAGTGAATGTACCCTTCAAAATCTTGCAGCAAGTTGTTTCACTGTCGCCGAACTATTGCGTAATAGGCTACGTTTCGAATCATTAACTTGATAAAGTAATGCTTTAATACAAACCGAAACTGCTTGCTAGACAAAAAGTACTTGTGTAAACCAACAGACGATTTTGCATGCACACCTTGGCAGTAGTTATAGGTCCGCTGTTGGATCTGCGGTGCCCAGGTTTAAAGGGTCTGTAGCTTTCTCGGGGAAACAGTGAATGATGGCTGCTGGCAACTGGTTTGGAGTGGTCGCAATATCCATTCCAATGGCAATTGTTGATGTCATTAGGATTGGTCGTGTTAGAAGCTTTGAAGCCATTGGGCAAATCTGCTGAGAATGTAATGCCGGTGTAACTGCACTGAGTGAATACTCAGCTCCCAATAGCAAAATTGCAATGCTTCCAATAGCAAAATTTTTTTGGAAAGTTATACAAAATCTGAGGGATTTCTATGCTGATGTACAAACAGCAGCATAAGAATGCTGAACAAATTATGGGAAAGCAAATGCAACTCGTGCTTCATAAAGTTTCAAGATTTTGATACGCATCATAGGCTCGTTTGTAAATAAAGCAATTAATGGTTAGGTACGTCTATTAAAAAAACACCGAAAAATGCCCGATGCAATTCCAGGTCCTTGCAGCAACATCTACAAATAAAGGAAAATGGGATGCTTTCCATTCTTTAATCCAGTGGTTCCCAAACTTGTTCGAGCCGTTACCGAAATCAAGGTAGCGATTATGGCTTACCGTAGTTACCCCCAATATTTCGTGGCGATCGCTCATAATATAGAACAACATTGTGATTTTGGTTCCGCATTACCCCCTGAATAATCGCATATTACCCCTGGGGGGTAATTAACCCCCAGGTTTGGAACCACTGTTTTAATCGATTACTTTCCAACTAAGAAACGGTTTGAAGGGTACAAGCACATTACGGGCAGGAAAGCACCCTTGTATGGATAACGTAAAAAGGTATTACGCTGTAATTTATGGCTATCCGTCCTATTATGCAACACTTACGTTCATGTGGTACATATTGGATATGGCAAAGCAAACAGCAAGCGAGTACCCAGAGTTATGAATGCAACAGAAGAACAATCTAAATTGGACAGTGCAGCGCAAGTAATCACTGCGAACTTTCGGAAGCATTTTGGTCGTCGAGAACCTGCAAGCACTTACTTTCAGCACCATTGTTTGCACCACGCTCATTGGCAAAACCGCTGGAGTTCGCAATTGCAGTTTTAGGGCGATTGTGGACATTGCGCTGCTGGTGGCGGTAAGACGGAAGAACGTTGGCCACGTTTGGGTCTGGCAGGAAAGATTTGTCGTTGTTTCGCTTGTTACCTGGTTCCTTCAGGTTTCCTTTTTCTTTGTCGTATCTTGCCCGGACCAAAGCTTTTCTCAGTCCTTTCACGAACGTTTCAAAGGACAGCAAACCGTCGACAGGTGCGACAGCCCGCAAGCAATCCAACACTCCAGGCAAGTTGGGCACAGCGTCGTCTCGCCATCTGCGTTCGATCTCGAGCAGCGGCACGAGACCAAGACCGCCGTCGTCCAGGATATCGAACAAAGTTCTCATTGAATCGACGAACTGCCGGGGAAGTCCCGATGTGGACGAAAATTTCCGACCTTCGTCAGTGGAAACAGGCAGGACATTTCCAGCCGGTTGCATGTAGTCCATGGTCTGCGAACCTGCACCAGTTAGTAGCTCGGTCCCTTATGATTAAAAGAACCTAGAAAGGATCGACAGCAGCTTGAAACACTTCGTAAATTATAATGTGCTTATAAAGCGCTTACCCGCACTGCTCGACAGAGAACTTGGACAACGACAAACAGGTGATTACGCTGAAGCTAGCTATCAGCATTCGTCACATGTATATTACTGCTAACTTATCTATTAGCAGTTTAGCGAAGTCTATGCGATTTTCACAATGACAAGAGTTACTTGCGTTGCGCAACTTGCTTAAATACGTACCCACTGCAGGCTTACGAGACGGGAATCCGGGTAACGGTAGGCCTCTTAGCGCTGCAAGTTTTGTGTATAGTATGACAGACAAGAGCAGCGTTCGTGAATTTTGAAAGAGAGGAAGTATGGTTCTTGGGCAAAATGAAAAATCAGGGCAAGCAGGGTATTAACAGTTGTGAATGGAAAAATTACAATGCTGTAGAGATCCGCTTCGCACGAAAAACAATTAGTCAGGACCAGGGTCCCGACATGGGGAAGTGACGCCCCGGGGCGAATCGAAAAGTGCCGCCCCCCACCACCACCAGGTGGGGGTAGAGACCATTTGGTATTCCTTCCTTTCACCAAAAGTGCCCCCCCACCCCCCCTCGTCGGGGTCCTGGTCAGGACTGGCCTTTACAAACAGTTTTCTTCCTCGCGGGAAACCTTCCCGCTTACGTATGGCATTGACTGTCATGAAGCAAGTGATGTCATGTGTCACAATGTTAAAAAATTGTGTTTTTCATGTGGTAGTAAATTTGCTCATGAGCGATTCGCCAAAATTATTCAACAAACTAGTTTTGTTTCTTGCAGTTGATACCTCTTTGGTTTCTAATAAGTAATAAGGCAGTGAAGTTATAATAAAACTTAAGCAATTGTGGTGGTTATTGGCTGTGGTATCATATTTCATTACGAGGTCAAAACGACTCCAGAATAAACCTTTAAAAAGTTTGAATTATGCGAATACTTAAGATTAACACGATTTTCCGTACATATAGTGATACTCAAATAACTCTGTAGTTCTCTAAAACATTCAAAGAATTTGATCTTTGACCAGCAATTGTTTTGTCGAAACTAGAAAATATTTTATTAAACAATTGTAAGATACCTATATAGCGCAAAAATTACTTATGCGTAATTTGGATTCCTGTGTATGTCTTTGACAAAAATCAACGCATATTAAAAAAATACATAGGGAATATGGATTCCATTCGATAAGTTTTTGATTCAATGCTGATGCAAAAATCCACTTTCAGGGACGGTTTTATAAGGACTTTATAGTTCCATTGCTTTTTTTACAAAGTGGAATAATCCTACATTAAGCTACGCCTCGATACTATTGGGTTGTGAGCGACTATCACCAAAATTCCAACTATTACTATACTCGACTTTCCTTGCATAGGAACAAAATACATACTCAACTTTGGTATTGGCTAAAACCTGTGTTTTTGTCGATGAGACATTTCGGTCATTTTTTGCTGAGACATGTTGGTCACTGAGACATTTTGGTCATTTGTATCACTGTTGCATTGTAACACGCCGTAATGGTGCTCATTAGCCTATCATTTTCAGACATTCTGACCGAACTGACTTAATTTTTTTCGGCCATTTCAAAAACGTTTTGGTCTAGGACCGAAAAAAGAGGCTAAAATATCACTTAGAATCTACACAAAAGCGGTAAACGCAAAGCAATATAATATGAACCTTTTCAAGTTTTTTTATTTACATCACCTCCTGTGACTCCACTGAGAAAACGGACGACTCAAGCTTTTGCGTCTGCAACTTCCCACAGTTAGTCAACTGACTTACATGTTACCTCGGCATCAGCTGACCACAATTTTCAAAGAACTACAAGCCATTTTTAACAGGCTACGCGCTGCCAGCTCAGTCGGCACACAGCTGCTACATGAGAGCAATCCATGATGAAGCATCACAAATCGTGCCTCGTGTGTATAAACAGCAAGCCAGAAATAAACAGCTAATGAAACTGACACGGTCGGACGCAATCGGTGAGGACTGGCAGATGAAAGGGGTTTCTTCCGTCGGTGTTAGCTGCTGCGCTTCATCGCGCAAACCGCTGCTCGGTCGGTTCTAACCACGCGTAAGTCGCGTGTTGAACCTATCTTTCAGGCCACTCGTAACTTTTAAACATGAACGGCGTGTTTCTAAGTAGTTTCATAAATTACTGCAGCGTTCACGCACCTTGGAAAAGCATTTGCACACAATGCGCTTTAATGAGTAATTGCAGAACTGGTTATCACTTCGACATTTTACTTTGCACTTGATGCGACCATTTAACAAGCAATGCATCTTTAGCTTGGTTGCAAGAAGGTAGAAAAAGTTCTTAAATGACGTAATGAGATTGATTGAACGCTACACTTAAACTATAAGCAGGCATGATCGGCGAATATAAGATCAAGCTTGCTGTTTTTTGACTATCAGAAAATTAATGGTTAAACAGCTAGAAAATTCAGGCGTACCCTTGATCAACGTTTTCGATCGTTTTTTTCAGACTGATGCAATTAGTCCAGAATTCTGGTGCAACTGTTCTACGTCATTGTAATGTTTGAAAGTTCAAACGTAAGCCGTGTAAGAACAAATCCAGTATCTCAGTCTGTTTCATCTTTATATTGTGCACGAAAGAAATATGGCAATAGCTCCAAGCTGAGGAGGTCGGTGACAAATAAACTTGCAGCATCTGCATGTCTTCAGTCAGCCTCTTTCAGGTTCACAGCAATCAAGCACTGCCGGAGAGGTGACTGCACTCTGCTCTACAGTTATAAAAATCTCACGCTGTAATCTACTGGCGGAGTCGAAGTTTTCTAATAATTACCGATGGCTAACTGGGTCACCTCGTTGTAAGCTTTTCTATCTCCCACCTATCGCTGCATCAACGCAGTTACTGAAACACTGCCACGCATACCTTTGCTGTGACTAACTCTGTTGCCCGCCGCAGTCTAGTCTGATGAACGTTTCAACATTCGATGGCAAAGGTCACCCTCGTGCAACCTTTTTCTCCGACTGGCCTAGCGCGAGTTTCAAATGCCGCAAATTTGAACGTGGCCGCCAAACACCTCATGCATCACCGCAGGCGCTTGCTTGTTCGTGCCAAGGCACTTCCTTGCACCCGCAGGAAGGGTTTTGTTCTTCTGTGGGTCGTAAGACAAAACAAGCAACTCCGCTAAATTGAGATCAGAATCTTGGATCAGATTTTCGATTGTTCAGGTGGATTTTTAATTATTTTTGGGAGAAAGTTAGTTGTTTCCTGGAAATGTGCTGAGGTTTGGGCAATTCCATTCTTGCCCGAGTAAAAGAGTACTAGTCCAAAGTCGCATTTATTCCAAAAGCGGGATGAACAAAACTTCGAAAAGAGAACTACTTTTTCAGCATGTGACTGAGATTGTATGTGGAAAAACGCTTCACGCTTTCCTACGTTTCTGAAGAAAAAGAAAAACGTTCGCAATAATTTCAAGAAAATTCATTAACACAACACAACAATCTGCAGAAACGAATTTATCCCAGCATCGAAAGGATATCAACAGTTTTTTGCAATTTGTGAAGCACAAAAGGAAATAAATTTCGATCTATTACTCTTTGTACTAAGATATGCATATAAAACATTTAGACGATTAATCTGTTCGACAAATCACCTCAGATTTTATTTGGGTGTGCACAAAATAGCAAAGGTTAACGTGTGTTAGTACTGATTTAACAACTCACGTGATAAGATTCAATTAAAAACTTACGGCAGTGTTTCTGCGTTGCACCAGATGGTTTTACAGTTTTTCGCAACCCTCAATTACAAATTTCGAACGTGAAACATCCGGTTTTTGTGCAAATGCTTGAAATGCGAAGGCATTTACGACGCTTGCGGCAAACGCGCAACCTCAGGTAGCCTGTGATGATCGCAAACTGAGTCTTTACGGAGATGGTTAAAAAAACAGAAAAAAGTTTTATATATACCTCACCGTCAGCTTCTAATTCACCTGATCATAGTGCTGTAACCTTATGATCGCGCGACATAGTGCGGCGAGCTGAAAAGTGTTTGGGATCACCACTTTACGGTGAGATAATGTATTGAAACATTAAAAGAATATAAACCCAGTTTTATTTCGAACAAGCTCAAGAACAAATTCACGGCATTCAAGTTTGAATACAGTCCTCTTCACCTGGAAAAATGCGATAAAAATACTAATGAAGGTAAAGAGCTCCCAAAAGCAAAAATCAACAAGTAAGATTTACCTGTAACATCAGATGAGACAGAAGTGATGGATCAACCGACTTACATGACTTAATAAAAAACAAACATTTTTTATATAATGTCTTTTATTAAAGTTCATCAATAGCTTAAACAAATAAGTATTGTAACTGCACGGTGATATTTAATTTCGTTTAGGTATGGCGTTTCGCATTGACGGTTGCGAATTGCACAGCATAAAAACTAGATTTTTTAATATCCGCAGTGCAGAATTCGTTTGTACAAACACATTCCATTACTTAATTTTCAACTTTTTGTACAAACACATTCCATTATTTAATTTTCAAAAAAAATCATTGCGTCAACTTTTCCCTAAGCTTCCCTTTAAGTCCCGCTCGTGCCAAAATTATGGCGCAGAAGCTATGATCAGCCGTAACTCCTGAACGGATCGGGCTAGAGAGCCAGTGAAAACATTGCTGGATGCGTGAGACATCAAGGAATCCAGTGAACTTGACAAAAATATACCTTTAAATTTGAAATTTTTGAGAAAATCCATATTTGTGAAGTTGCCGTACTAAATTTTCGGACATTTTCGGAGAAAATCGAAAAACACGTTCCCCGCATCCCATGTAGCCTCTCCGATGCGGTTTTTGCGCTTCGCCGACCGCCTGAACACCCAAGAACACCACCTGCTCAGATATAGTTGGTTCGGGCTGGTTTGGGGGGCAAAATTAGGGGTTCTAAAAGTGTAGGTTAGGAAAATTGACTTCTAGATCACGTTTTGGGGTCCAGAGAACAAAATACAGGGGTTAGTGACTTGCTGAGTGGCATAAAATGTTCTAGGAGCTATTTCCGAAGCTTTAGAGACCTTGGGAAGGCTGCTAGCCTAAGGAGTTTGGGAGTTATGGCCAAAAATAAACCCAGAAAATAGCTCGGCCACCTAGTGGATTTTTTGATTTTATTCAAGAATAAAATTTTCCTGTCAATATTTCGGCTTGAAATTTGGTGGGATGTTGTAAGACACCCAAATACATCTTTTCTGCACGTGTGGTTGGGGGTGGGTGCTGACTGGCAGAAAAGTGGCTTGAACTTCAAAATACCACCGAAATCCGTAGTTTTTGGCCCCTTGGACCCCACACCAAAAGAAATTTCAACTTTTTTGATCATCATTGCAAAGACAAGGTCTTCACAAACGCTTTTTGTGTAGAAAGTTTGTTTCCAACGTGTTTGGTTGACGCAACCATAGGTTTTGTAGCCTTCGCGAAATACGTTCTTTTTCCCCTGAAACGACGTCACAATGACGTCATAGGTGGTCGCGACGTACCTCAAAATGTGCGGGGCTGTCTTACGGATCCGCGGATGCCTTCAGTGACTTTCTAGCTCAATACTTTCAGTAGTTATGGTCGATCATAGCTTCTTGCGCCAAAATTTTGGCGCAAGCGGGACTTAAAGGGTCGGCTGTTCTCAAGAGATATCCCGGCAAACAGCTGTTAAAAAATCCGGCAAGTGAAAAGTCAACACATATTCCTGGAAGAAACGTATCAAAATCAATATCTTCTTTTACGTATTCATCCTCAAAATTTGTGCTTGTAGCAGCCAATATGTTGTCAAAACTTTTCCATACAGCGCCCACGGGTTATCAAAACCTTATCCTTTCAAAATTCTATCAGTTGCATTGTCGTCTGAATATTTGTCACTCTAGTGAACCAATTCTCCCATCTTTTGGAGCTGCTTCAAATTTTACGTTTGCCATGCTCACCTGTCTCAGTCAAGATGGTTTCTATTACTTGTGGTCTTGTCTGCTTTGCGTTTCTGTTTAATATCGACACGGTCACATTACTTTGTTCGTGCTATGCTCTCGACGAATCGATTGCCTGACCGAGGAAGAAATGCCTTCCGCAGTTGTCTTGTCCAGTGTCCATGGACGGAAAATCTGCTGATAAGCAAAGTTTAATTTTCATCATTTCTCTTAGATACTCGGTTTTTGTCTCAGCACTATTGACAAACAGACCTCGGCAAGTTTTGGGATTTTGGGAATGACTGGTAATGCTTGGGATTTTGGGAATGACTGGTAATGCTCGATTTTGGGAATGACTGGTAATGCTTTCGAAAATTTGCAATAGCTTGCAATAACTTAGAACGTCTCTAAAACTTCAAGTAATTTGCAAGTTTTTGGAGTGGCATGCAACACTTCGTTTTTTCCTAGCTACAAACCTGCTGGTTAGCATTCATTCCAAAAAGAGGGGACACTTTATATCAGTTGTAAGAGGGACTTTCATCAACATTCTACACAGAAGCCGCAGTTGCGCCAAACTCGTGTATAGAGTTGGCGTGGTAACAGTTTTCGATTGCAGCTTTGAAAATTCCTTCACGGTTTGCAAGTGCAAGCAGCGATAGCTAAAATCGAAATGTTCCGTGATTCCCAAATGGTCAAACGCAATTTCAAACCCTCGTCTTAATCTCAATTCCCTTGATATACCATGCCCGATGTTCCATTTAACACCAGATTATGGCTAATCGCTTAATTCCATTGCACTGAGCTTTTTCATCGATTAGACGTAATTAGATGACGACAATTTAGGTTCCAAATGGGCGGCGCAGTGACGGCCGCGTGGCAGTCAATTGTTTGTCCACATCAATATGCGATGGGCACTCTCTTTTTCCTGGCAAAGTTGCAGTTTCGACGTCTCAATCAAATCAAGTCTGTGCTGTTCTTTTCACAGTGATGGCGAGTGTGGAAATGTTTGATGCATTTCAGTAAACAGTTAAAACCTAACCCTGAACACAACCACAGGAAACATATGAAACGAAACCCAAGAACGTGACTGATTGCTCGCTATCTTTGGCTGAAGAAAACAATTAAGAATTTGTTCACAGTTACGGAAAGTTTCTAAGTTTTTGATTTCGTGACACGGGACGCAGTGGAACTTTCCTGGCCGTAACAGTGATGTGAGGTGACCGTAAATCAGCCTTTTAGATTTTTCCATTTTGCACCTCAGTTCTTGCATCCATGATTACGATCTTAATGTGGTTTTGTCTTCATCTATTGTTTTACAACTGGGGAGGATGACAGGTGCCTTCAAGTGGCCTTCTCTGTTGCGATATTTCCTGAAATGCTTACCAAACCTGTCGGTTTGAGAGCAACCACTGCTTCATAATCACAACGATGATGAAGACCTTTTTGTTGTGACCTCCACAAAAGATATTCATTTATTTTTCTGCAAACGTTAGGCGCCGCTTTTGCCCAAATTTTCAGAGATTTTGTCTAAATTTTCAGGGATTTTTCCCGGATTTTCGACAAATCAAAACTTTTGGGGTGCGCTTGCATCCCCTGCACCCCCGCCTCCTGCACCACTGGGAGAATCCTTTGAGAGATCCTCCAGACACACGAAACATCGAGAAGGCATACCAGGAACTATGCAAGAGTCTGTATTTGTGGCTAAACGTGAAGAGTAGTTAGAAAGATTTCTAAAAATCTTTGGAGCAAGGGCGGATAGGAACGATGGACATGGTCCAAAAAGGATTGCACGAAAGGCTTTAAGAATGTGAAACTGACGACGAGCAAGCAATGGGGTAAGACCTAATTCTTTCCGAATAATTTCGTGGGATGTGGTCCTGAGGCAACCAAGGATAAGTTTAGCTGCAGCAGTTTGACGCTTTCAAGAAGATTAAAGTCAGTAGTCGTACAGTTATCAAAAATAATATCAGCATAATCAAGGATGGGCAAAACATATACACGATAGAGTACAAGAAGTGGATACCTGGGAAGAAACTTCTTAATCTTTTTCAACGCATTAATTATTATTGAAATTGCTCTGTGATGCAGGGTTGCGATGTGTAAATGCCAAGTTAGAGACCGAGGGCCGGACATCTTATGCAATGTAATTTTTTTAGGATAGGTTTCATTCTACCAAATCAACAAATGTTATCGCAAAAATGTTATTCTTTCATTATTGTTAAAATGGTTTCGCGCGCCGGATTTAGCCTGCGGGCCGTAGTTTGGAGAGCCCTGCTCTAAAGACTCGTATTCTAGCCTAGAATCCAAAAAAACTTTGAGCCACAAAATCGGCTCGATTGTTCGACTCCCAGGGGATGACGTCATTATCCAAATGTAAACAAATATGCATAAACATCCTTCCATTATGTAAACATCAACAAAAACCCGAGATCTCAAGCTAAAATTTTTTTTGCAGTCTAAGCTACAAGTCTTCACGAGTCTTTAGAGGGCTTGAACAGCTCTCTAGCCTATTCTGGCGGCGAGTTATGGCCATATACAAACTGGGTGTTATTCACCCCAGGTTAGAATTTGTAGGGGCAGAAAATTTGACCACTTATTGGTTTTTGCGGCATAATTTTGGCTCCAGATATGCTAGAAAGCCAACCAAGGGCTCTAAAGACTCGTATGGTAGTCTAGTTACCACACAAACTTGAGCCAAAAAATTGGCTCATTGGATTGGCGCCTACGGCCGGGTAAAGCAGGCCATAAAAACGCTAAAACACCCCCACTTGTGATGTCTCCCTGGGGTGTTCCCCGACCGGAAAAAAAAATTGTGTCGGAACTAGAAGACTTACTGAATCCGTAGAGGGTTTGAACACCTGTCTACCTGCAGCAGCTGGCGAGTTATGGCCAAAAGAGTACTGGCCACCACAGTGGCCGGCGCGGGCGTTAAAGGGCAAAAAGGCCGGTATTTTTACAAAACACATCTGGCAACCCTACTGACACTGCAAACAAGGATAAGTAGTATTTGTAGTACGCCAGTATTATCAGAGAGGAATTTTTGCGATGCCTTGAAAAGAAGTGTACATCACCATTAGGTTGGACATAGCAAGCTGGTGTGCCAGAAACAGGAAAGCGTTATTTCTTGTTTTTATTTGCGGTTAGTGATTACAAGCTGTTAGACGCAATCACACAAGTTTTGTATTTCATGATCACCAACTTCCACACGGAGCTTAAACCTCAGGCGAAGGTCAGCCATGGTATGAATTCCCTAACACTTACACAATAGACGTTTGGTTAATCGTGGAAAATTGGTAAAACATACTACTTTGATCAGGGTCGACTAAAAGCTCGAGTATAGGATAGATTTCCTCAAGCAGTTTCGTTGATTTGCACTGAAGTTTCCCTTTGGCTTATACATCAAAGGCATGATTAACCTGAAAAGTTTTGGAAAACTGGATACGCGCCTGCAATGGCGCTTAATTTGTTTTTCAGTTACGTGTTAGTATTGATAACCAAGTGCAGCAACTTCGTATGCATCGCTGAACACGCAAACAAACATTATCCGTTGGCACGAGGCTGGCCATGCTAAGCATTCAGAGGTCAAGTGGGGCCATCCACTAATACAGTTGAATAGCATTAAATTTTCTGGCAAGGATCAAGACTAAGTTGCATGATAGCATCAACGTCGCTCATACGTTGTTTTCAACTGCAAAAACACTTTTGTTTCATCAACAAGATGGAATTTCATTCGTGACTTTCAGTTGTACGCCACAAGATCAAAGTAATGCACTAAATGTCGTGGTAAAAGACATTCTTGATGTTGCGAGTTCAACCGCCCTTTTAAGAAGCAAGGTAAAAGTAAATAATAACAACAGATAAATCCGAGTGTCTGCTGCAAGATGGAATTGACGTGCTGTAGATCGCTGCAGTAGCTCAGACAAGCGATTTTTCTGCGTTACTAACAACCTGCAACTTTTTGTGCGCATTGTGTAGCCTACTTGCGAAATAACATGTATAGGCCTACTGTACCATGTCGGGTGCTGTTCTAAGGTAGATACACTAGAACGAAAATCTGAAAACCTCGAATTCAGCATTTATCATATTTTTCTTTCGTGATCAAGATTGTTTTTGGACAAAATACCACGCTGCATTTGGGTGCATGTCTTGGTTTCACAGTGGTTACAAAACAAATGCACGACATCATGAAGCAGCAACATACTGCGTTTCAAAATAGGTGGTATAAAATTGTAACTACTTCGTTTTCGAAGCACAGCTGATATCGTATGTAACAAAATAGCTGCGAAGATCACTTGGAAATATTTCACTTCCTATCCGGGCCCCATTGATTTTGAAATATCGTACTGTCGTTGTTACTTCAATCAATATAAAGATTGTCTCAAGTTTTCAAATCAGTTGGAGATTAAATCACTTGCGCAACTTTGTGAATTAGAAATAAAAAACGAGTTAATCCGCCAACGAAGATATTGCAGATAGCTTCCCAAACGATATCAGAGTATTCGATCAAAGAAATAAAGATCCTGAGTTTGCAGTGTTTGTATCAACTAGTTCTTCAGGAGCAACTACGTCCTCAAACTGCATCTCTGCTTGGAACTTGTCCCCACCAATACCAAGAGTGTTGTCGTATATAAGGCAAAAGAGAATGACCCGCATAACAAGATATTCTTGCGTTAAACTATCGAGCATAACAAAAAGGTGGTTGCATTTGAAGTGTCAAATCAAGCATATTGGAATGCTCACAATCATGGGCGCAATTTTGTGTAAAATGTGGGTGGGACAGCTTGGTGTAAGACCAATATAGTCATTGAGTCGATGCAGAAGTGACGATTTGTATATACAGATTCCCAAAATTATTTCTAGAGGTGTTTTGAGAGCAACACTAATCACGCTTTGCTTTGTCCTTGCAGAAGACTTAGATGTTAATATACTTAAATTTATTGCTGGAGACGGTAGTGTAGTTCAGCCTGCTTCCATTAATATCGTATTTGGTGCAAACAGGCACAACAATATAGTAGAACATATCAATTGGGTTTTATCAGAGCTGCCAGTTGCAGTTCACAAAATGCAGAATCGCATTAGTCGCACGTGCATATCATTCTTATAGTAGAACACTTTAGTTTTCATGCATTTTATAAGTGTGGGTTAGGTTACAACACGGTTTGATGTCTTGTTCAAGTCGCTTAACGTTACAGAGACAACAAATATTTTCCTTGCACATTTCCGTTTTTTGAAAAAGCTACAAATCTTGTTAATACTACTGGGCATCATGCATGCAGACCCACTCCTACCGAAATCTCCACTGATATCCTCTTACCAGCAGGAAAAACATTTTGCCTAAATTAGCGTGATTTCAATCTATTTTTACTGTTGGTGGGTGGAGGTTGTATCCTTTCAAACTCCCAGTTTGACCCATGCATACATACCCACACAGCATTGTAAAAGGACCTCATTTGTAAGCCTGAACCCGACCCGAACCCGAAATCACAAGCCCGAACCCGACATTTATTTTTGAAGCCCGATTTAGGCCCGAAAGCCAATTTATTAGGGGAGTTAAGATATGCGCAACTGCGGAGTAAAAAAACGTTGTGTGCAGGTGTAGTTGCAGGTACACGGTTTATCACACCGAAAATAGCAACAACCTTGACCAAAACATTGGCATAATCTGGCACAAATGTAGTATGTTAGTCAACGATAACACTGCGGAATATAATGTTTTTCAAGAAAAAAAAGAAACTATCACGAAACTATCTACAATGGCGCTATAGGCATAAAAAACGTTCTAGGATAGCGCTATAGACATGAAAAGCCGGCTTGTAGGCTTCTTAAAGCAAGCCAAGAAACCCGTGAGTGATTGATCTTTTCGACGCAACGCCATCGCGTGCTAATTTCCTCTCCGCTGTCGCCTTCTCAAAAAGAGTGAGACTAATCCTAGCAGAGAATAAAAGAACGTAGCTGTGTTTGCAAACAGAATTAGCTGAAGAAAAATCACAATCACTTCACCCACAGAAGTTACCGCAGTGAGCACAAAAAATCTACGTTACGAAAGAAAAAAATCGTTGGACCTACTCTTAATGTTATAAAAAAGTTTTGTATGCAGGCCCGAAATTTGCCCGCAATATTTCGACAAACTTAAGCCCGACTTGTAACTCTGCACCATGTCAAAAGTCATTCTAAGAGTTTTACTTGCATAGCGACAGAAAAACATAATTGAGATTAAATCAAAATGCCCAACGGTGAGTTGGCAAAAAAGTACCAAGTTTCACCTTCAACACGAAAAGAGTGTCCAACAAAATTAGGTGTGACGTATCTGTAAAGCAAATGTGTCGCACTTAGATGAAAACATTGCTGCATTTTGGGTTTGGTTAAACTCAATTAAATCAGATGAATTACGAGCCAACGCATTCAGCACAAGCACAAGGTCAAGGAAAAAATATCTTTTGGACCTAAATGTACATTTTATCCTTATTTCCGTGTCAAGTCCCTACGTTTTGAGCTATAGGTCAATACACACTAGGTAAATACTGTAGGCTACTTCTCCAACGTTTTGATTGAAATCCTGTTCACTAATGGTTGAAAACAGTCTTCTGCGAAATTCCCCATGCCAAAACTAAGTCTCCACAATAGTGCTGCTTTTTGTCTTCGGCAAAAGATTCGAGATTTGCCTGAAAATCCATAACTTTCTAACAATGTATACACTAGCATCATTAAATTACACGCTGTCTGTTTCTGAATACGTGACAACCAAAGTTGCAGCAAAGCCAGTTGCATGTCTGCACGGAACAAATAATGGCTGTGCTGTGGTCTCTCACATGTGTAGCTGTAATACTCTCACTGTTACAAGAAAATATCCTTTCTAACAGTATACCACAAAGGGTAAAATGTCGGACAGAAGTAGCTAAACATCTTTCAAGGTCTCTGGAAACTTGAAAAATGCTAAAAATTATTTTATCGCAGCTAAAATTGATAAACTAAGAGAATCAGTGATACCACACGACACTCTGTTTCAACATCAACTTGGCTATGCGTGGCCTATCATCTAACATGAAAACCTCTTCAAACAAAACGTGACAAACACCACTTTTATTTTTGAAACATCTCCAAATACAAAACCTAAAGAGAAAAAAGTGGGGGGACATGGCATATTATGTCCCCCCGTCTGAAAAAGTAGGGGGGACACGTCCCCCACCAAATTGCGCCCATGCTCACAATCAACCCGGAATTTTGAAAAAAAACTGCAATTTCAAAAGAAATAAAAATGTTTTGTTTGATGTTCTATTTTGCTTCCTATTGGATAAGTCTTCATGGTTTGAGCGAGTTCTTATCCACTGTTAGGCCGTAGTACTGTAGATCTAGTGGCAGGCATTGAGCAGCTATTCGATTATTTCATCATCCAGGACCGTCAGGCAATGCACTCCATGTGGTGGTCGATGGAGTGGACACTGGAGGATAACATGGTCATCGGTCTGTTCTTCTGCGCCACACTCGCCAATTGCCATACCTCCCATTTGTGCAAGCAAGAGCGGAAACGTCCGCCACTGGTGCGAAGGCGGTTAAGCCGAACCCAAGCTGTTCTTGACAGAGACATTCCAGGAAGGTGGGTGCCGACATTGGGGATGAAAGTGCGAAAATGGATAAGTAATTACTGTTGACAGCATGCTTTGCTAGAGTAATGGGCACACTTGTGATAGTGCACCAACTTCGTCCCAGTTGCGAAAAACTTCAAGCACGGGTTTTGCAGTAATTGGCTCCACTAACCATAACCACGGTTTGGTTGATTACTATGTCTATATTACGAGGCTTGGAGAACAAAACCAAACTGAGCTTTCCTGGACCTACTACATAGTGGGGTGCAAGTCATAAAGAGTCGAGTTGGTTTCATACAGTAGTCGCAGCCAGGGGGCCGACTAGGAGGGGGGCAATGCCCCGGGGCGTCACGTTTCGGGGGGGCGGCACTTTTGGTGAAAAGAAGAAATAGCAAATGGTCTTTCACGAATGAACCTGAAGTTAGATTTAGGTTTTACATTTTGGTTAAGGTTGGA
>Ga0210059_1001913_pt1 | contig 32067 bp, 17 predicted proteins | sample Ectturendosymbi2_FD_188042 | JGI IMG/M metagenome (GOLD analysis project Ga0210059, IMG submission 188042) | Ecteinascidia turbinata endosymbiont from Florida, USA - Sample 2 (SPAdes) (version 2) | ecosystem: Host-associated > Tunicates > Ascidians > Unclassified | place: Key West, Florida... | reverse complement strand
TTTGATACTTTGGATGACCTGCTGTGGTTTCGGGTTCAAAAGTTATGATCTAAGTTAGTAAAAATATTTGACTAATTAGATAATTAATTAATTTGTTTATTTTAGATCATAACTTTTTAACCAGAAATGCTAGAAAGTCGATCAAAGGCTAAAAAGACTCAGACTCGAGCCTAGTTTCCAATGAAAACTTCAGCGAAACACTTTGGCGTAGCAGTGTGGCCCTAGGCCAGGCAACATGAGCTAAAATGACTCCAAAACTACTTCACTTATGACGTTAGTCACAAAAAATCCGCACCCCAAACCAAAAAAATTTTTTTCGAGTGCAATCTACTAGACTGGCCGATCCGTTTGAGCCCTTGAACAGCTCTCTAGCGCAATCGGCAGAGGAGCTAGGGCGTTAGTAAGGCAACCGAAAATTGCTGTTTTTTAGGCCAAAGTCGAAGTACGAATATATTGTACGCCGGTTCTCAAAGTGTTAAGAACCACTGGGTTAAAAGGTTCTAGCAAGCCAGAGGGATGACATAATGGAAGTTCGTTTGACCAAGCACTCCAGCCTACAGTATAATTTACAAGATGTGGATGCACTTAAATTGTAAATCTCATTGTTTAAATGAATTGAGCCTCGTCAGTGCCCAAAGTTACTTTGTATCATTCTTTTTTAGTGCAATTTCAATTGCCAACATGCTTCAGGAGCAGCTTAATGAAATAAAACATATAGTGTTGCTCCATTTTATATTCATTACTTGAATAACCCTGTGAAGCTTGAAATTTGACTCAGGCCTTACATTTTTGAGTAATTCCATCAACACTTGAAAAGTTGAAAGATCTGTGCCTACATTTTGAAAACCTAACAGTTTCCTGTGAAGTCAAAAGATTTTTGTGGTGGTAATTGCTCATGTGAAACCAAAGAATAGAGACTGAAATTAATTTAAAGCAAAAATAAAGTGTTATCTCTTATTAGACAACTATAACAATGTGTTGACTGAGCTCTTGTTTAACTTGTATACCCTTTTTGAATACACTGTACAGCCATAACTGATTAATTTCTGTTATAAAACAACTATATTTTGGCTAGATCAGCAATTCCCACCAATCTTTTTAAAACCATCACTCTTTTGGTGATTGGTATAGTTTTGACTCTGATCACCCTGCTAACAATAGCAAAAGTGTGTTGACTGCAGTTTGATTAATACTGCATTGCATTCTACACAATTTGGCATTTCCCCAATATCTGTGATTTCACCAGCAGCTTTGCTTCGTTAGTAATATTGCAACAGTTAATTGCACCAATAGTCATAAAGGCATCTAGTTTAGTTGCAGCTCACAAATAAATACATATTTTATTGGTGACTTATCTCTGTAAGAATACACCATTTACTTAGCTGGCACAATAATGTTTTGATTTTCAGCATTTAGTTTTTCACCTTTTCGAAGGTCCCTAAAGATAGGGATTTTTGCCTAGTTTATTTAAAAAATATGGTTCAAATGGTCATTTAAATGTTTTTCTCAGACCCTGATTACATCACCCAAAAATCTCCTAATATCCCCCAGTTGTGACGGGAAATTTTAATAATAACAAGAACCTCAAGAATGCAGAAACGTATCATCTAAGGCTATGGCCATCTGCAATAAGAGTTGAGAAAAACCTGGGTTTTTTCAAAAAAAACAACTCACCTGGGTTTTTTGTTTTTTTGAAAAAAACTGTTTTTTTTTCTTTTTTTAAAAAGAAACAAGATTTTGTTCTTTTTTCAAAGAAAACGGAAAAATCCCATTCTGAATTGTTTTTATTCCATCATGCAATATCACTATTTTCAGAATTACACAATAATAACTTCTTATACCTATTGTGGCATTCAAAATTGAAGGTAAAGAAACGTCCTCCATCTTTGTTTTTGCAAAGTGTTGTTGGTCAGTTCACTTCTAAGTGGTGTATAAAGCTTGGCAAGCATGCGCACAGCAAACAGAAAAACCACTCCCACACAAACTCTGCTGCTTCACGTCATGTTTATGTGCATACCCTGCTAGTTCAGCATCTATAGAGCGTATTTTTCATATATGATTTGGTATGGTCCAAAATCAGAAAAAGTTTAGATGCAGAGAAGGCAGAAAAATTGGTTGAAATATGCCAAGTGTGCAGAGCTGCAGAAGATAACCATTAAAATTTACTCACACTCTTCCGTTTATACTTATCTTTTTTTCAAGTCCTTCAATTTTTGTTGCTGTTCGTTTTGTTTGATTTGAAAAAAAACTACGGTTGACTGTATGACTGTACAAGTGTCCTCTTTGTTTTATTTTTTACTTATTAGTGTTGCAACCTCTCTGTTGGCGTTGTGTTAAATGTGTGATTCACCACGAACGGGATGCGCGTAAAGAACAACACCACGTATATGTGGCGTGAACAAGCAATAATAGAGTGATCTCGTTGGGTAAACTCTGTTGTTGCTTGCTGCCACAGTACAAAGCTTTGCGCACATGCTGCTCAGGCTTTCCGATCGCAACAAAATGGTGCTGTGACAGGATGTGAAAGCGGTGCGGGGTTCACCCTTCACAAAAAGAACGTGCGGTTCGTTGTAAAAAAGGAGGGGATGTTGTTGCAACCTCTCCATTGGCGTTGCGTTAAATCTGTGATTCACCACGAACGAGATGCGCGTGAAGAACAACACATATATGTGGCGTTAACAAGCAATAATAGAGTGATCTGATAGAGTGAACTCTATTGTTGCTTGCTGCCACAGTGCGAAGCTTTGCGCACATGCCGCTTGGGCTTTCTGATCGCAACATTAGTAGATTTTTCAAAGGAAAAGTAAAGAGTGTTTTTTGGTGGGTTTTACTGATTTTTTTAAGTGGGCTTTAAAAAAAAAACAGGTGTTTTTTTTGGGTCGGATTTTTTTACAACAACCCTGTCTGCAATGCAGTAATATTTGGTCTACTGATGTCCAGATGACAGTGTTGTGTATTGCCATTATTCTGGGCTATGTTGTGTGCTGCAAATCAAAACGTTTTTTGTAAATATCTTCTTTTTTTCATTGTTGAAGTGCAGGCCACATGAAACGACTTTGCAGGCCTTAGTTTGTAGACCTGCTCTACTACAACATCCTCACCTGCACTTTTAACAACAAAAATATTTAAGCTAAGAATGAAATTCAGAAGTTTTACTACTTCAGATACGAAACAGTAATGCAACAACCAATGATTTATAACGGCAAGTATACTGGACGATTTGTGTGATTTTTTCTGACAATTAAAGATTTGTCTTTAGAAATGTTCAAAATGGTTTCAATGAAGTCATTGGTTGTGGTGCTATTGTCCCTTGTGACATTTTTGCTAGTTTGACTTGCACTCCATTGCCACTCCAGAAGACATCTAGTTTAAACATTGAAAATTGTGTTGCTCATTGGGTTTTATTACCAGTTCGATAAGGTACATATCGAACTGACAAACTTACCATATAAAACATGCTAAGCAGAATGAATTTGGCTGGTAAATGGAATACTGTCTTGAATGAATGAACATAAAAGAACTACTGAGTATTTGTTCACTTTTTTCTGGCCACATGTGCACAATATTCATAACTTTTGATATTGGTAGCAGCGTAGAAGAGAAGTAATGTTTTTGTAATTTTTAGATTTTCAAGACAGGATGGTTTCAGCATAAAGGGTTATGTCATGACATCCTGATAGGCTTGCTGGTTTCATGCCTGAATGCAAAGAGCGTGTGAGAACTTTAACCACTCTTTATTGTTCAGGCAAATCGAGAAAAGATGACGCAGATTATGTTTGAAACTTTTAATGCTCCTGCCATGTATGTTGCCATCCAAGCGGTTTTATCACTTTATGCATCTGGAAGAACCACAGGTACAAATTAGAATCATAAAGTTACTGCTTCAAAAATATTGTTTCAAAATTTGTCAGTAACTAGTAATATTTGTTTGTCAAAATTCTTATTTTTTTAGGGATTGTATTGGATAGCGGAGATGGTGTGTCACACACTGTGCCAATTTATGAAGGTTATGCTCTTCCACATGCTATTTTGCGACAGGACTTGGCTGGTCGCGATTTGACAGACTATTTAATGAAAATTTTAACTGAAAGAGGCTACTCTTTTACAACTACAGGTGAAATAACTATTGCTTGGTTGTAGCAAAGTTCTCTGTCATTTTTTGTATACTTGATAATTTGGATTTTAGCAATGTCTTTTGTAACCAGCCACTTAAGTGTATTGCATTGTTAGACGCACACGTACAGCTAAGTTTTGTAAATAGCCTATAATTCTGCATCAAGATTCATTGATATCTAGCATTGCTGTAGTATCTTTAGTCATACTCATTTTCAGGCACTGACTAAATTTGTGACATTTTTCTGCAAACTTTGGTCTATTCCTTTTTGCTATAAAGTATTTACATTTAACCCAGATACTAATTTGTCTGTTGCATAACACACACAATTTCTATAAATTCCTTTGAGCCATTTACACAATACTGTGTTTATTATATAGCTTAAAAAACTAGGATGTTGCCTGTAATGTCTATTCAATCACCCAAGTTCAACAGTCCTGAGCATGACGCCCACCTGCAATAACTGATGAGGTACTGGAGTTCCTCAGCTTTGTAGAAATTTGATTATTTATTTGGTCGGCATTGTTCCCAGGTTCACTCTGACTCGGAGTGTTGACACCTTGCAGGGTTCCAGCTATAGCTTTGATAGTCTTTCAAGGGCAGACTGAGCTTTTCAGCCATGCAAGGCAATCAGTATAGGACAGAGTGTTCAAACTTATTCAAAAGATGCTAAATTTGATCCGCTGGCCAGCAGTGTCAGGTTAGTGCCAGTGTTCACTGGAGCAGGTGGGCATAGTACAAGCATTTTGCTTTGGGTTTGAAGCTGGAACACTTCTTTGAAAGGACTTTCATGCTCATATTCGCTCTCAGCACATCAAAGCACAACGAGAAACGGGAAACGTTTCAGATGGCGAGAAACCGCCGTCGCTCTGACACATGAAGCGTAATCCAGGCTTTAACGGGGCTTCTACAATACAATTTGAAACCAAGGCCCCGGACCAAGTGACATGTGTCCACGAGCTGCATTTAGTACGCGGGCCGCTTTTTGGACACCCATGATCTTAGGGATACGAAGTGTGGTTTACTAATGACTGAGTGACTTGTAACCCTTGCCAGTGCTCGCTTTGAAAAAGTTGACAAACCGTTTATTCTCTCACGTAGATGTTCTGCCACACTTCATCGAGATGATTTCCTTTACTACTGAACTAGCTGAACTTGAAAATTACGGGGCGTTTTTTGACAAAAGGTGGTGATTTCGTATTAATGAAACCTTTCACAACTTCCGCTCGACCTTGTTTACGAGCACAACATGTATCTACTGCTAATAGGTGAACACACCAAATTCCATGCCTGAAGTTTAGCACGACTAAATTGAACCCTCTAGATCCCATGCATTCACTCATTTTCCCACCCGCTTTTTCTCTGAGCAGGTTCACAGGGCAGCAGCCCCAAAAGGACTCGAAATACCTAATGGTTTTCAGAAACCTCTGACAAACCTACACGGGACCAAGCCAGGTGGGGGATGTAATCACTAGGGCAAGTTTTTGTTGCAGTAAAAAAGTGAGAAAGTTGCATTTATTTTCAAGGAAAGTTGCTTTATGCGCACATTTGACTGCGAAAGACTTGACACAACCTATTTTCGTTTGCGCGGACTTGACCAAAAGCCAAGATTTTCCACACTTCCACATTCAATTGAGTTCGGGCACTGTCGTACTTGGCTGGGGTTGTAAAACTGCTAGCTTGCAAACCAAGTGTTTCGTCATAGATAACATTGAGACGCAGCTAATCCGTCATATAGCTCTTTTTCATGCAATCAAAGAGTATAGAACTAAACTGAAATAGTTTTGTAGTATTTTTTTTAATTACACTTTTACATTTTGCGTAATACTTGATAAAAATTGCAGTAAAAAGTTGCACGCAAAAATTGAAAAACTTGCAATATAAAATTCCTGGAAACAGCTCCAAACATTGAACCACATATATTTTGAGTATTTAGGAAGCTGTAAAAAAAGTTGCAAAAACTTGCCCTAGTAATCACACTACCTGATGCTTGATTGACCTCTGGGCCGCTTTCCCGTTTGTGTAGCCAGCAGAATGTGTCTCACCAAATATCCCGGGGGCATTGGTTCACGAGGCCGAACAACTATCGTAGTTGGGATTTCTCTATTTGGAGAAGCGGTTTTGCATTTAAGGCTTTATTAACTTTAATAGCTATCCACTTTTTTTAACGAAACGTTAACTCTTCACAAAGATCCCATCTGTGCCGCTTGTACTTAGGATAGTATTATTTCAGTCATTACCGAAGATTCATGAACATAGATGAGAATTGACTTAAGTCCGATTTAAAAACTGGCTTTTGATCCGTTTTGTGGCTACAGAGCGATAAAGCTCATGCAGAACTGCATTAGCCTCATCAATTGCTGTGATGATCTCCTTGTTCTGCCTTTTCGTATAGATTATAACGAGGAGTGGTGACAACACACACCCTTGTCGGAGTCCAACACCAAAGTCTGCGAATAGCTGTGAATTAATGCCATCAAAATATGCACAACTTCTCAGCAAGAATACAATGACTTGACGGCCAGTCCGTCAACAACGTGTTCTCACAGAGCTCCTCAACTGCCAGGAATATCTCCCTCACTCTTGAGCAAAACAACAAATGGTCTTTGGTAGATGTAGCCATATTAGATCTTTTTCCATGGAGACGTGTGATGTTTTGCCAAAATACTGTTGACTTGCCAATAATTGGAGTCCAGTTTATGTCCGAAATTCTCCCAAGATCGCATTTTGGGCTTTTTGCCACGATGGCTCAGCGTACCGCGAATAGTTGTTGAGCTGATTTTATTTGGCGATAATTAATATTCAGCAAGAAAAACCACAAATTAGTGCAAGGACGCCAGGGCATTGAAGGAACCGGAAGGTTATCGAGTCGATACCCCTCAACAGTTAAATTAGCATTGTTACTGTCTAGTTTCAACTCGTGGTGTTGCATATATGTGGGAAGAAGCTGCTAGATGATCAACAACGAAGGTTCGGCTCTGTTCTGCAACCAGGCCATGTAGGCTCTTCACATTTTTGACCTGTTTCCACCACGGGGTACTTTTTGCCATTATTCGCCACGCCGAGTCGTTTGGGTTCAGCACATGAAGCTGCTGCTGCCACTTCACCTCTGCATCCGCTGTGCATTCCGGGAGCTCTCGAAACAAGAGCGATACGCTTTCTACGTAGGTCTTTCTGACATCCTTGTCCGTCAGGGCTTCTCACTTTATCCAGTAAGACCTAGTTCTGCACGTTCTTGCGGGCCCTGTTGGCTTTCCGAGACGTAAGTTGCAGACCACAAGGTGGTGATCGGAAGACAGTTACGAACTCCTTTTGACACGAACGTCCAACACTGATTGCAACAAGTCAGCTGTAAATATGCAGAAATAAATGACTAGGGTTGACCGAACGAATCTTTGCACCAGGTGTGCTTGTGCACATTTCTATGTTGGAAGAAAGTGTTGATACTGAATAGGCGTTGTTGCAGCAGGAGCTTTCAACGGTTCAACAACTTCAGCGTTAACACGCACACCCTCCTCTTAGTGGGATCCATTCATCAACACAATTTGCCAGCTGAGTGCTTACAAGTATCTCCACCACAACCTGGGAAGACTTTGCAGGTTCAGCGCCGGGGTAAGAGTTTAGAGTAGAGCCACGACGCTTACTCAAAGAAAAGCCGACAACATCCAATGAATATCTTTAGATTCCTTGACCAGTTTGCGCTCTTTTCCTGTAGGTAAAGTGATGTTCCAGTTTCCAATCAGTAGCCGATGGCAAGATTGCCGGTTATGTGTGGTTTTCTAGTCTTGCCTCCGCAGACGAATCGCTGGTGCAGAAAGGCGGCTTTGCTTGTGGAAAACTGTCGTGAAATTTTCTAACGGACTTATCTGCCTCAGTCCCGAGTGCATTCCGTGATCACGACCGATGCGCGATGGGTTTGATTAATTTTATGCATTGCAAGTTTGCAGCTGCCGCAATTATACCGTTGGACACACTGGTCGCGCTATTTGCACAGCAACTTCTGCGATGTCAGGAAGTACCACGGGAAAGTGTTGCTGCAGGTGCAGAAGAGAAGTTTAGGGAATGGTAGAAGTTACTATCATTCTCAGAAATATGTTTAACCCTTTACACCATTAATATAGTGCCTCCTAAACACAATTGCTTCTTATGCAATGCAATGAAGATGCGTTTTGATGTTTTTTAAGTAATTATCAGCTGCTATGTATAAAGGGGTCGTGGGCAACAGCGGACCCCACATGTTAAAATATATATGAAAAAGCAATGACACAGCGTTGTCATGAGCAAAGTACAGTGAAAAATAGCCAGTTTTTATGTGTGAGGTAATTTTTGGCTTAACACTGCTTATTCGCTTCATTCAAAAGTGTGCAGAATAATTACGCTATTGAAAAAAAACGTACGAATTGCCGTGCACTTGAAAGGTATAGGATTTAGATTAAGTGACGTATTGAACTGCTTATGATCATGAGCAGTGGATAAAAGATGTTGCTGCGCGTGAGGAAAGGTGAATGTTAGAAACATGTGAAAAAGCACGATAGGTGGATTAAGGTCACAATGCCGTCCGCTTTGGATTTTGCAGCTGAACGCGAGATAGTTCGAGACATCAAAGAGAAGTTATGCTACGTTGCGCTGGATTACGATCAAGAGCTAGCAACTGCAGCCACAAGCAGCTCTCTGGAAAAGAGTTATGAGTTGCCAGACGGGCAGGTGTGAAGTGCAGTTACGTGATTCGCTATTGGTCATGGCTTTGTAGAATTAAGAGTGATAAAGATCAGCATATCTGCATGTTTGAAGCAAACTTTGCTGTGTTCTGTCGTATTCTGCTGAAAATTTCGCTGTGTACAATGTGCTGCTCTGAAAATTTTCCGACGTGATGGAATTCGACCACAACAGATGGGAGGTATATTTACAAATAAAGAAGATGTATACTGATGGTTGTTTTGAAAACTGCTAAGATTGTCGTCATAAAATTTAATTGAATGAGTTGGCGAAGAACTTATACCGTATTTATTCGATTGTATTAAGCCGTGGCTTACAAAGTTTTTTCAGCATTTCGTGCGGCTTGCAATCACGGGCGGCTTACATTTTTTTCTTGACCATGTGGAAAAGTATTGATGACGCTAAGCCTTTCCTTGGCTACGTTTTGTCGACAAAACTCGCTTTGCATTCTCTTCCTTCTCTTCAGCATCACATGCACACTCGTCACAGGAGATATTGTGATGAATAGAAGGCAGTTGTGGTCTATGCATCAATACCAGGCTTGCAAATTGAACGCGAAATGTGCTAGTACGCGAAAGTATCTCAGAGGGTCAGGTAACCTATATTTAAGGGTGGCTAACAATCGAATAAATCTGGTAAATAGACGATCGCCGAAAGAAACCTCAGCATATTTGAATACGATGGGCCACGTGGCAAAACGCCGACGATTTTTACGATGAACACTGAGTAGCGGTGCGTGCAGCGTTAACATGGAAGTTTTCAAAACCCTTCAACGGGTGGTGTCGTTGGCCGTGGTGCTCGTGCTCGGTGATGAGTTTGTCACAGTGTGGCTTCCTTTTCGATTTTCAGTGTAGAAAACATTTGCATGTTAAACATGCTTTTCCGCGTGTTAGGTGTGAGTAAGGATATGATGTCTGAAAACAAAGTCAAGTCGTCTTTCGAACGAGATGGATTTGAATATAGTGAATCGAAAATATTGCTTGGTAAGCACATTCGGTTGAGACATCAAGAAGAAAATCCTTGTAATTATTGTTCAAGACTAAAAAAAAGTTTTCGAAAAAACGCCCAGCAAGAAGGCAAAGTGAGACACATCTTCCTTTTAGCCGTAGTGTTTCGAAAAATTTTTTCGATTTTCAGTTTTATTCTGTTCCGCTCAGAACACTGCTGGTTGTTGACGTAGGTAGGCGTTGCTGCGGCACGACGGTTGCTGTGCTCGTCGCAGTTTACGCTCATTCATTGATAGCACTGCGGTTCCGTTTCGCATCGTGCCCAGACGTCACACATTTAATCATGTTTTGCGTGATCTGCTTACGTGTTTCCTAGCCTAGGTCAACAAAAACTGAAATGGACCGTCCGTTTAGTCTGTGCTTTACGTTCACTTGCTCAAGCAATAACAAGGCAGGCCTAATTCTGTTCATTTGACCAAGTTTTTCATTGCTTGTAGTGCGATTTTCCCTATCGTATGTCATACAGAAATACGCAAGATATTTTTACATTTTTATAGAAAGAACCAACATTTCCAATGACGTTTTTCAATTGACATTTTCTCTTTTCTTTTCTGATATTTCCTTAGCCCTTGCTTGCATTAGCTTCAGTGCTCGCTTGTGAAGCAAGTTGTTTACGCGTTGCCGTAAACACATGCAGCGAAAACATTTTTTGTAGGTGCGCTGCACGTTTAGTCATAAATAAAGTGATCACATTGATCTAGATAATGCAACGAAGCAACAATAGGAATAAGTTGAGAGGCACCGTAAGCATGTGTTGAACGCTTTCTGGTTCGTCGTAAAAAATACGCTGATTCAAAAGCACCACGTAGGTTGCTGAACTGTAGTTCATGTTAGGATTTCAAACAACAGCGTTTAGAAAGTTGTGTCGTGTTGCAATGCGGACGCGGAGCCGCTGGCCAATAATCGATTTCTCCAATAATCGAAGCATCCAATAATCGATTACTGCAAGCATACCAGATAAGCACAGTAGTTTCCAAACATTTCCTGCCTATCAAACCTTTCATGTGTTCATTTTTCGTACCTCATCTAATCGAAACACTATGAAGGTGTACTTAGACCAGCTCTCATCCTGTGTTTGCCCATTCCAAAGGCCACACATGGCCTCAATACCTGTGTGCGACTGAACAGCTAACACGCGGCAATCGTTCAGTCTCTGATTTTGATGATCGCCTCGTATCGATGTTGATAATGATACAGTTGGTAAAGTTATTATTTCACGTTATAACGGCAAATTACAACGAAACAAAAGAAGATACTTGTTTATGTTATTCTTTTAAAGATGATAAGCAGGTTGCCATTGGCCGATATTTCACGGAATGGTCAAAAACGACATTTCATTTAGTAAAATTAGAACTAACTTTTCATTATTTTGCTGCAGTTACAAAGTTGTAAATTTTTGTTTCAACAAACACACTGCTTACCTTGAAAGTGAACAAGCGCACTCTCATATTCTTTTCATCAAGCGTAAGTTAATCGATGTTTTTTCTTGATGAAAACGAATTTCTTAGCTAAATATCAAAGAGCAAGACATTGCTATGTGACCAGAAAAGAACCAAGCCATTTGTTTCCATTGCAGTGTCAAAATCCATGCAGCTGGCAGTGGCAAATCATGCTTTTATAGAGTATAAATCTGAATAAATTGGGAATTATGCATCAAACAAATCTGCATGAAATCAAAATTGTGCACGTGGCAATTTTATATCTGCCATGCGTCAGTTCGGGAGAAATTTCTTTATTTTTTTCACTATTCACTGTCTCAAGCAAAAAATGGAAATGCGTGTTTTTGAAAGTATGCATGTGGTAACTCCTGTTAGTAACATAATACATGAGACAACTTTCTGAATGAAATGGCGTTGCCATAACATTACGAGAGTGCTTTTTAGGTGGGGGATGAGATGAAAATCGCTTCCCCTAAAAGCTTGTCATCGTCTCTATTTCTGATGTCGGCTGTGACCTGTTTTACGGCATAATGGGGCTGTACAGTCTGTAATTTTGCGGAATTTCCGCAATTGCCACCTAAAAATGTACGCAGAATCTTTTTTTACGCAAAATCGTCAATTCAGAATCAATTGCCACCTAAAAATTTTACGCAGAATCGTCAGCGCCTCGGCGTTTTCAAAGCATTAATATCAGCATTTTATTCAGCCACTGCCTTTTCTGACTTAAAATTTCTTATTCGCTTGATTTTCACAAAATTTACAACGCTAGGGGGCATTCGACCCAACACCCCCCAGTTCATTCACCTACCGGGATTTTCCGGAAGTCCGCCCATGGACGCTTATTTTAGGTGGGCGTTTATATGGTGCTAATATTTGAGTTGAGTACCGGCATTATTTGTACCTGTCACCTTACACGGTACGTCCAACGTTATACTGAGTTTGAATACTATTGGTAGTTGTCACCTTACACCAGTGGTCGGCAAACTTTTTTTATCGCGGCCCAGGTCACCTTTTCAATAGCTATTGAAGACCCACTACATTTGAAACCACTAGAACAAAACGAATCAGACACAGGCAATATACACCTGCCATATAACAGCCCGGGCGGTTAATTGGTTCACGTCTTATTTTCCCAATTTGTCTTTTTTCAAATTAACGGCCCAGGGCGGACTTCCGCAAAACCCCGGTATAGACATGGAGTTAAGGTACTACCGGAGCAAATTGCTTAGTGATTAATTATCATTTCTTGATTGTCATCAAAACCACAGTTCTGCATGCGTTTTCATCAATGGCATGTTATGCATTTTCAGTGCCATATTACTATGACATTTTTGGAATGACACTTCTGCGGCCACCTCTTTATTTTTTACTCCTTGATGCACAGAAGTCATTTTATAAGGGACCGGCTTTGCGTAATTTAACGAAAGTTATATGTGGTTTGGCACGGAATAGTTAAGACTCGTGTGTCCATAAATCGGAACTAGAGTTATTTTCTTATCGCTGCTATCATCTTCTTTACGCTGTGGTGATATTTCAACAGGATTTAATTATATTACTTAATCCACTTTTTGTTACCTGGCAGGGTTGCGAAAAACCCGTTTTTTTTTTCAAAAAAAGCAACCCGCCTGTTTTTTTTTTGTTTTATAAAAACGCGTTTTTTTACTGTTTTTTTTTTAAGAAACAAGATTTTGTTCTTTTTTTAAGGAAAATGGAAAGCCTTATTCTTAATTGTTTTTGTTGCATCATGCAATATCATTATTTTCAGAATTACACAATAATAACTTGTTATACCTATTATGCCATTCAAATTTGAGGGTAAAGAAATGTACCCCATCTTTGATTTTGAAATTTTTGGTCAATTCCATCCAAAGTGGTAAAGCTTGGCAAGAATGCGCACAGCAAACAAAGAAAAACCATTTCCACACAAACTCTGCAGTTTCATGTCAAGTTTATCTGCATGCCCTGCTAGTTCAGCATCTATAGCAGGGATCACCAACCTTCTTTAGTCTGAGAGCTACTTCTTACGTGACGATTAATGCAAAGAGCTACCAGATCGATGCACGCTTCTGAAATAAAAATGTTGCTCAATTTCCCTTGATTGTTTTTGTTTTAGTATTAACAATTAAGATATTCCGCAATGTGAAGACACTGATCGTGCTGTAGTTATTTTTAGAGCAGGCCCACGGGCAGTAGCGTAGCCAGCCTGAAAATTTCTTTTGATCCAAATATTTTTACTTTCAGCGAGCAACCGTATTTTGTTTGGGACAACACCTCGCAAAACACAAAAAATGCTAGAAATTTGGTGGCCATGCCTTGTGGCTACGCCTGTGCCCGCGGACAACCTGCTTGGTCCTTGCGGGCGACCTGGTGCCTGTGGGCACCACATTGCTGACCCCTGATTTTTAGAGTGTTTTTTTCAACACCTTTGTTTAGTATGGTCCAAAATCAGAAACAGTTAATAGATCCACATAAGGCAGAAATATTGGTTAAAATATACTGATTGTGCAGAGCTGAGAAAGATAACCATTACAAACTGTACAATTTTTTTTCAAATCCTTCAAATTTCATTGCTGTTCGTTTTGACTGATTAAAAAAAAGTTAAAGTTAACAGTACAAATGTCCTGCCTATTTTATTTTTTACTTAGTAGATTTTTTCAAAGAAAAAATAAAAAGTGTTTTTTTGGGTGGGTTTTATTGTTTTTTTTTTAAGTGGGCTTTAAAGAAAACGGGTGGGTTTTTTCGGGTCGTTTTTTTTTACGACAACCCTGTTACCTGGTCAAATATATTTTGCGTATTTAGGGTCAAATTATAGCGCAAGTTAAATAAAATCAAGAATAAGACAAGCAAAAATTAGCTGAAATTGACTAGACCAGGGGCGGGCAATTATTTTTGCTCGGGGGCCACTTTCAGAAGGCAGTACTATCTTATGGGAGTGGAAGCAAGTCTCTGTTTATAGCCTCAGCACTAATATTTACTCTGAGAAGTTGGAGGAAATTTAAGATTTGAAGATTTTCCTGAATCCCTCTACGGGCCACTGAAAACGCTGTGGCGAGTCACATTTGGCCCGCGGGCCGCTATTTGCCCACCCCTGAACTAGACCGAGGTTAAAAATCGTTCTACGATAACAATATCCTCTCTATGCGATGTCACAGCAACGTGTAGAATTGCAAGTTAGCATGGGTGTGTACTAACGCCTCTTTTCTGGTATTTAGAAGACTGTAAATGTTTTTCATATTGTCTGTGCACTACGACTAATCAATGCGCTGTGGGCCTCGAGCTCGAAATAAAAAAAATTAAAAAGTGACCGTGTTAAACTTAGCTTTTTACCTCAAATCTGGACCAATTCTGAGGCATGTCCCTTCCGCATTTTTGAAACATGAGGAACAAAACTAGAAACTGCTCTGTTTTGATGCTCTATGCGACTTAAATCAGCTATGTTAGCAATGTGCACCTGTTCTCGACAAGCAGTTGCTGTGGCTACTGTGTATTTGATACTGCAGCTCATCTCGTCAACGGCCGTATTGATTTCATCAATTTTTATTTTCTCTTGTGTTAAACCACAAGATGCCAAAAGATTAATTGATAAGCATAATGCTACAAAACAACTAAGTTGCAATCGCATGTTACAACTCATGCATACAATAATTGACTTGGGTTTACTAACCACGATTCCAACCGCTGCTGTTGGCTTGTTTTTGAAACATTGCTTGCCACTTGTCAAAAATATCAGTACACAGTAGAATTCGTCTACAACGACAGTTCGTTTTTAATCGTCGGTCGCGGGAGAATTCCTATTTCTACGTGCATTCGAGTTGGGCTATAACAGTGGTTCCCAACCTTTCTTTGATCATGTACCCCTTCAGCATTTCGACAAATAAGCATGTACCTCTGAAATTTCTTATAACAAAAAGGCTGAGTAAAATAACAAAATCCACTGAATTGTTGATTCCAAAGTACTAAGGTAGACTCCGTTTTTAAGTCTCAAAGTTAGTTTGTTGCGGCTGTACAATAGACGTACCCCAGGTCTGTTTTTTTTTTTGCTGAGACATTTCAGCCATTTGTCTCGCAGTTGTATTAAAACTTACCGTAGCACTGTTCATTAGCCTTTATTTTCAGACATTCTGACCGAACTGACTTGCATTTCGGTCTGTGATCGAAGAAACAACCCCAGGTTGAGAACCCCTGGGCTGCAACGACTTCGGCTGTCGACTGTATGGTTACTTCGCCCATAACGACGCTTTTTGTCGGTCCCTGCAGAATATTTTGTTCGTTTAGAACGACAGTTGCGCTATGTGGAGCTACCACACTAATCTTTTATGACCGAAGGAAACGCTGTTCGATAGCGGTCAATCGCTGAGCCGTGGCAGGTGTGGTGTAAGATAAAAGTACCAAGTATTGCGCCATCAGCAATGGAAGCAAATTTATGCATGAGTTTTACTGTACAATATTACGGATTGTTGCGACTGTAGTCACTTTGATCACTAGTCTTGGTGGAGCCAGGTTCACCGAAAAATGTGGTTTGGCGGGGGCATTGCCTCCCCTGCCCTTTCGAAAAGGAGCAACGGGGCCGGAGGTGCTTTTCATAACAATATCATAGGTAATTTGATGGTTTATCAAGTTGGACTTCTAACAAATTTATTGCAGCTTTTCGCGGACCCAGAAAATTAGGAATGGTTTTCTATAATTCCTGTTAATATTTGTGAGATCGACATTTTTGCTGAACAGAAACAAGCATAATTGATAACGATATTTTTGTTTTTTTATAAGCTTCCATTGCCCTCAACTTTTTTGCTCTCCCCCCTGCCATACCGCTGCTCCGGCGTCCCTGGGTGGAGCAGTGCGTAAATTTTCGAACAAAAGAAACAGTGTAGCCCATAATGGAAAATGTAGCACATCGTTGTGTTGTTCAATAGCGAAACTGGTACGTAAGTGGCAAAACTTATAAGATATTACGATAACCCAAGAACGATGTTGACAACAACTTTGAAAAATAAAGACAAAATAATTTCTCACTGTTTCTTATCAGAGCATACGTGTAAAAACGACACAGTTAGCGGCATCTTATCAAAGAACGCTTTTAACCCTTGCCAGTCTTGTCATTGAACTAAAAAACCGTTTTAGGAACGATTTATTGCAGTTCGCCCGCCTATAACGACACTTTTTCTCCGTTACCATGAAGTGACGTTATAGGGCAATTCTGCTGCACTTGGAAAGACAATACATTAATTCAGAAGGTGCCAACTGTACAGTGTACACACATAGAAGAAAACCGGCGCACACACTGCTAAAAAAGTGGAACAACCCACCCAGGCGTATCGAATTTTCGATATTTTTGGTTGCTGCAGAATCGACTAAACAAACGATCCGAGTCGGTCTCTATCGTAAGTTACTTGTTCTGCTTTTCGGAAAAGGATGTCAGGTTATACAGCAAAGTCGCATCGTAAGCAGTGGCGTAGCCAGCCCAGAAATTTGGGGGGGCTAGAATGTTTGATTTTTGGCGAATAACACTATTTACTTGGGAAAACACCTCTCAAAGCACAAAATGACTTTTTTCTAAAAATCTTGGGGGGCATGGCCCCTTCTGCGCCCTTCCCTGGATACGCCTATGATCGTAAGTCTTGGTGCATTATCGCAAAGTGCGCAGTCGAAAGGAAGCAGTGGTGGCGCGTGCTTTTCATGACACTGCATTCTGCTAAGTAACCTGATGCGAGTCTGAAAGCTCGCGTGCACTACCGGTATGTGCATCATCAGTTTCGATGCGACACTGTGCACACGGGAGCGATATGCTCGTGCCCAATTAAGGCGTGGTCTTTCACTCGGGAAACTTGACCATAAAGACGTGAATGGTTATTACCTTTAAAGGCAAAAGGATATTACCTTTCGTCTTGATTCTCTTAAATATGCCATAGGTTCTGCATTATATTCTCTACGCAATGTCACCACGTTTTTAGTTGCCGGCTGGTTACTGATCGCTGCACTGTAAACTGTTGGTTTTCCCCGTTGGCCGAACGTCATGTATGATTCCCCAGCAGCGCATCAGGCTTCACATCTACACATAAAAACGCCACAGTATATCGAGAGGAAGTACTTCACACTAAAGCAAACGGAAAGTTCCGGTCGAAATTAATCAGGGGTCGTTGTCTTCCTTTTGTTCACCACGCTATAAACGTCTGTCGTTGTTCTTATCTCGGCGTAAACAACGCTATTGCCGGCTTCTACATTTTCCGGTACTGCCGAGTAATAAACGCTTTCATCCTTGGAAGGTTGGTAAGATTCGGGTGTGCTCTGATCTTTCTCTTCGTCGCAAGCATCGTGATTATTGCTAGTCGATTTGCGTTTCGTTTCATGATAGCTTAACTGCTGCTCAGAAGTGACCCCATATGGTGCAACAGTATTTTCATCCTCAGTAGATCGCTTCGTGTTGTCATCAGGTATGGCCTCGTACTCAGCTGCTTCTTGGTAAACATGGTTAATCGAGCCGTCCGCGCCGGTGGTTGGCGATTTCACTTTACCTTTTCGCTTTTTGTAAATGAGATACACCACTAGTGCTACTAGCACGATTGCTAAAGCAATGGCAATGAAAAGAATAACATGAAACTGGCTGGCGTCAGAGCCTTGACGGGTGTTCGCAGCATTTTCACCAGCAGTTGACACTCTCTGCCTACTTCCACTGGTAAATGGCTCTAGCGGGACTTGATTGACTTCATCGCGTTTCGATTTAAAGCATAAAAAAGGGCGCCTCTGCGCGCAGTTTGACGAAAATATTGTTCCTGGCTTCTGGTATGCATACCTGCGGTCTACTGGAGATATTGTGCTGCAGTGGTCGTCAATGTTCAGCGTGCGGATAGTGAAATTTTGACCATAAGCTTTCCCATTCACCCAAATGTATTTCTCATCGTCTTTACTCAGGCCAACGGCGTAGTAGTTCCTCGGACAGACATTCTGTGGTGCCAACTCAATTGCGAACGCGAACTTTTGCTCACTGTCTAATATCGCCAATCTCCCTTGGTTTGACGATTTGCAAATGTGATCCGCTTCACTTGCATTTAGCTGCTCATAGTGATAGAACAAGGTACCAGCGTCTGTTTCACTTACTGACAGTCGCTGACTGCAAGAGGCCATGTTACCGAACTTCGTATGCTGGTGACTTCACTCTGCGTGTACAATAAGTGGACGCGTCGTGGATTTCCTGAGAAAACCCCATCGTGTATAGTCGCGTGTTTGTTGGCTGCACGGCAGTTTGCAAGCAAAGACCACTATGGCGATTCGCTCCTTTCGTGTCACTAGTTTGTTGACCCACGAAGTCCATGACCCAGATCAGATATGTCTAACCCGCGGACCGCACGCGACGTAGCTGAAGGTTTACATTGTTGTGTATGCACAATATGATGACAACCTGTTCTTATTTTGATAATCTTAATTTCAATATGTTTGATGCAATGGTCCCCAATGCCACTTTATCACGCCTGCACTGTGTTCTAGCAGATTTCCACGTGTCGAATGACACCTAGGTGCAAAAATGATTTCTAGTTTCGGATTTCTACCGTTCCGTTACCACTGAATTTGTGTATGTCTATGGGGCGCCGTTCGTAAAAATATTATGTCTGACAGATTTAGCACAAAAACTGCTATCTCTTCGTGCATTTAGCTATCTCTGCGCAGAGATAGCTATCTCTGCGTGCATTTAGCTATCTCTGCGCAAAGATAGCTATCTCTGCGCGCATTTAGCTATCTCTGCGCAGAGATAGCTATATCTGCGCGTATTTAGCTATCTCTGCACGGATTAAGCTATCTCTGCACAGAGATAGCTATCTCTGCCCGCATTTAGCTATCTCTGCCCGCATTTAGCTATCTCTGCACGTATTTAGCTATCTCTGCACGTATTTAGCTATCTCTGCGCGCATTTAGTTATCTCTGCGCGCATTTATCTATCTCTGCACGCATTTAGCTATCCATGCACATATATAGCTAAATCTGCATGCATATATAGCACTGATAAGTGTCAGAGGAAAACATGGTATCCTGTCTGAAGAAAAACTTGGTGTTCTGTTTCAGTAATCCAGACAAAATCTAGGCTACTGCAAGGCATGAATTCCCTGGCGTCATATAAAGCTAGGTGGTTTCAGGTCTAAATTATACTGGTTTGATAATAACATTGGTTTTTGCAGACGATGGGCTGCAGTAAACTTGTGGTGATGGTCTCAGTGTTAGTGCCGTTTTTTGCTTAAAGTTTCAAAGAGGATCTCGTCAAGTCTGAACATTCCAACTGTCCTCACCAAGCGCAGCTCACTGCCTCTCAGCACCTATAGCTATCTCTGCGCAGAGATAGCTAAATATGCGCAGAGATAGCAGTATTTGTGCTAAATCTGTCAGATATAATATTTTTACGAACGGCGCCCCATATATGTCAGTCAGGGAGTGAATAGAGGCGCCGAACGCTGTCGCTGCAGACAAGAGTCAAATGTTGTCAGTAGCTTAACTAAAGTTTAGTTTGCTGAGATGAAAGTAAGTCATTCATGTGCGGCCCTCATTAAGATGTGTTGTAACTTTTAACCCAGTAAGGCATTTTCAGTTGGACAAAGCTGACCTAAATGATTTACATCCCAAAAAGTTGTGCTAGAATCATTAAAAAGGTTATCTTTGTATTAGATTTTGCTTATTTGGAACTTTCTGTCGAGCGAATGCGCTAGAATGCAAAGCAAGTCGGTGGTGGCTAATTAAAGGTTGTTTGCTTTTGTGAGTATGATATCCTGAATACTGATACGCGCGTAAGGCATTTTCTTATTAGAATACAAATGAGTAGCGATTTTTGTTAACAGACAATAATACCAATCTTGAAATGCGCTCTGCGAGTTTGCGTGGTAGGGATTGTGTTCCAGTGCCGATCACCAAAGTTGCATCCGCGTGGACTGCAGGGGCTAAAGCCCAGGCTTGTCCATGGGAATCCCATGGGATGGGACAGGCATAAATTGCTATGGGATGGGAATGGGACAGATAAATATGTCCCATGGACAACACTAGGCTTGTCCATGGGAATGTCATTCCTATGGGAATCCCATGGGATTTGACAGGTATAAATTGCTATGGGATGGGAATGGGACAGATAAATATGTCCCATGGACAACCCTGCTAAAGCCTCTCCCGTAGCAGCTTACCCAGTTCCATTCATCCGTGAGTTTCAACAACTCCCTCGTTAGAGTTCGGGTACACTGCAGCAAGTTCGGCAGTAGTACTACAGCAGGCGTAGCAACACACTTGTTATCAAATCAGCCGATTGAATTTTCGAGGTTTGCGAAATAACCAAGCAGCTTTCTTAATTCCTGCGTAGTCGTACTAGCATCCACAGCAGCAGCTCGGTGTACCGTGTTCTAGTCCCGTAGTTCCCAATCTTTGTGGTCGCGGCACACTTTGCAATACAGTTTACTTCACACAGCAGCACGCGGAAGCTATGCCGACTGACATGTAAATATACTAATAGGTTCTAATTGAGTAAGGACTGAGGATGCGTAATTGTGCATAAAATCGATTTCCTATTAAAGATTTAATCATCGATTCGTTGCTTACCCCACTGTGGAGAGTACACTTAAACTAATAGAACTGCCCTCTTTTTCGGAAGAGTCGTATATGCACAGTTGGTCTAATGGCGTGCCTAGTTTCGAAAATTTCGCGGCACTGTGTGTTGTTGAAACGTCACGAAGCTAGGAGTCCCATAATGTGCTCACACTAAAAGTCTGCAGTGTGAAGTACGAGTGACCACAAGCTGATCGCGTTAATTACTTCCTTAAATCTGCTGATCAGTTGCTCACCGCGCTCAAGATCGCGAAAAGCGAAGTTTGCGGTAAAATTTGAAAAAAGGCTTTCCTCCTCTGATTAAACAGATCAGGTTGAAAATCTCGACGTTTTCATTGATCACCACCAATAGAGCAGCACTTGTCCACCGGAAGAAGAACGGCAACGAGCAAGTGGTAGCGCCAATGTTTCTGCGATTTACCTGGGCATGTATAAGAGTAACATGACATTAGGAACGTTGTGGGGCGTTCTCTGCGCGAAGGCGACCGAAAAACGTTGTCAAATAGCTGGACTCCTTCATCTTCGTACGATCTTCCGGCAGTGCACATAGGCTTCCAGAAGCAATGTACAAAAATTTGGAACAATTCTCATCATCAAACACACCAATACCACTTGCTTTACGTGGAGAAGTTTGATGCATTTCTTCACTTTGCGAAAATATAGGAAACGTGAACGTCACAAATATGCTTTCCGAACGTGAAACAAGAACCAGATCAAAACGAAGTTGGCCTGAAATACGTAATCAAAGTTGTCGAATTCTAAACGGCAATCAATAGCTACCTGTACGTTGTTTTAGCGATTACGTTCGCTTTCGCATTGATCAGTTCGATCGCAATAACGGGGTTGTTACAGCTGCAACAAGGCTCCTGCGCTTAGATCAGGGTTTTTTTTAATTAAGGAAAATGTTAGGTACCCCGGTATGGACCTGTAGGGACCCGATTTCTCTGATTCTAGGAACCCGTTGATAATTTTCCCTGATTCTAGGGACCCGATTCGGGTCCCTTAAACACCTTAAAAAAACCTGGCTTAGGTACTTCTAATGAAGCTACATATTATTCGTTTAATTAAGAATGTTCCACGTAATGCTTCGTGCACAGATAGCATACGCAAAACAAGGTATTCAGTTCCTTTGATAAGCAAATTCAAAGTCAAACTGTGAAAGGTGCGTGGCAACGGTCAAGTTCTTCTCTGCATTAGCGGGCGAGAAATTTGTTAATCCTATATCTATCTCTCCGTTTTGTCAAAATCAACCAGATTAATGAATAACTTTTTATGTTTCATACCCAGCTTTTTTCGATCATAAACCAAATTTTTCTTAATGACCGAAAAATTAAATTTAATTCGGCCATACTATCCGAAAACATAAACTAGTGAACTGGCACGGCGAGTTTTATTATTATTGCGGGACCCCATGACCGAAATGTCTCGGCGAAAAAAAACTGTTTCGTGTCGCTTCTCTTCTGGGGGAAGTACTGCGGCCAACGGATGGCATATTAACAAGTTTGTTGCAACTTGACTGAAACGTTTTACGGGCGGGAGGATACGATTGACCTAGCAATAGGAGCGGTGCCCACAAAAGTGTGCAGGCAATAGTGCGCATGCTGCATCCCTTAGCAGCATATACGCGTTGCTGCAGGCATGCGCTTAATTTACTGATCTCTGGTGCATCCTAACTTCGATTCGAAATGCAATGGATGTTGGGGTGAGCAATAGCATTTGTGTTTTTATTTCGGGGTCTGCGCAGCGTGCAGATATTCTGAAAGCATATATCCAAAGCAAAACAACATCTATAGTTGAAAAGGTAACATATACTTCCGTGCGAAACTTGCTGGGTAGAAAGACACGATTCTGCTATCACGTTTTGCTTCAGCCCCTTCAGCAAATCCCTGGCTGCGCTGTTGCCGATCACATAGGGCCATTTAAAGTCATAAAAGTCATATTTTTGTCTGTGCTTCAGAAAACTATGAAACGAATTTTAAAACAAAAATCGCACCCTTTGACAAAAGTTACAAAGTTATAAAAAGTCATATTTTACATGGTAGATCATTAAGTCTTGTTTTGCATATTTTCAACCTAATTCAATAAGGAAACCATTTACAATCTCAAAATATCAGGTGAAACTACAGTACTATATCCCGAGGTCTAAGCTGCATCCTGTAAATCGAACCCACTTGGGCACCCTGCAATCAATCTTTTTACTTGAGCAACCCAAACTGAAACAGTGCAACATTTATTGATATACAACTGCAAATCTGCGCTATCAACATGTTTCGTAAGCAGTGTGATAAAGCCACTGCACAGCGAACGTATTAGCAAATCTGCCGATTTTATGCGAGCACTGATAGTATGACATCCAATAGCATTTTGAAACACGGTAGATTTCGTTCCATTTCTGGACCTACTGCCGATTCTCTTCTGTCAGTTTGCGAAGTTAGAAACAGAAGTCACAATATCAAAGGTAAAATTGCCCATTGCTACAAAGATCAAAGCGACTAGAAAAGATTTGAGGAGTTTATAGGTACACCTAATGAGGATCTCTATTGCTAAGTGTGCTGTTGCACGAGAAGCGCGCATTTGTCGAACAGCATGTAGCAATAGGGAAGTACAAGAAACGTATTTAAAAAAGAAATCTTTTTGTTTGGTCATATAAAGTCATATTTTCTGAAAAATAAAGTCATATTATCAAGTTTTAGGTCATAAAAAATGGCCCCACGGATCACCGATTATGAAGTGCAGTACACCCTGAGAGAAAAGCTGAAGTTGGCTTGTGTACCAAATATTTGTACTTGACCTTATCGTTTCAACCTGACGAATACGAAAGCTAACTAAATCCTGCGCGTTTAATTCCACTTTTATGCAGCAGTATCCACCCGTGCATCATCAAATACAGTTGTGAGTTTTGACATGTGCAGTTTTGATCTAATGAAAAGTAGACTTTTTCTTGAAAGAGTCCTGGGAATATCCATAAAAGCTTTCGAACGTAGTTTCACCTGGCTTCCCGCTGTTGGTGAGCTGTTTTAAGCAAACACTTTGCCTAAGCTTGATGGATACTAGTGGATAGCAGTACTATGCAATATGCAGTGTCAATGCACAGTTTTTTATTGAGTTAGAAACGAATCGGGAAGTAGCATATTTTATAAAGCAGAAGAAAACCTTTTCAACATGTTAAATTTTCACGTTTAATTTGTTTTTAAATTTTGACCATAGCTTTCCCGTTTTCTTTCTAGTTTTTTTTATTAGGTAATAACACTTCGTGGCTCGCTGTAAACAAAGGAGAGGAAAATGTTTTTTCTGAAAAAGCAAATATTGCAGCCAGTTCTTTCGTCAGAGTTTGGTAAAAGTACAACCACCGCAAGTTCATTGTGTATCAACGGTTTTCAGTATCTTTTCGCTTTGTCTGCTTGGGTCTCGTGTCCGTAAGTCGGTAGGTAACCACACAAGACATGTCGAGGTTTATCGGATGTCCAATGCGTCTCATAACTTCTGACCTTAGGCCTCCTGCTTTCTTTGATTCATTACAGCGTTATTTGCAAGAGATTAATATGTTTGCCTATCCTGTTTTTTTCGGTTGTTGAACGAATTTTTTCAAATGACCGAAAAAATTTAAGTTAATTTAGGCATAATGCTTTTTTCAGTCATAAATGACAGAAGTTTTTAAGCTATTTTGGACAAATTACCGGAATGTTTCAGCGCAAAGAAAAACAGTTGTGTATTGCTGGCTGGTATGCGTGTCTTACGAAACAAGCAACAAAGTGATGTCAACCATCAGCTGTGAAATTGCCTGGCCTTTTTCTGGGGTTCAGTCCGCTGTTACTACGTCAGTGAGAACAAAAACAACAAAAAGGTTTAATTGTATTTTTGATTGCTGGTAATTTGAATTTTCGTCGTTGCGATCAACACCCGCAAGACGTAAAGTTTCAACCTGTTTGTCTCGCTAGGTAGAAGTTTTAAACTTGACGTTCCTGATCATCCATACGTTGAAATAGTTCTAAAGCTTGTGCTTGTAATTGCAGCACTAAGGAAATTACTCAGCACAACTATAATAAAACCACTTAGTTTGGTTGACGAACTTCTAGTCTGCGCAAACAATCTGGCAGCCCGTGCTAATAGATTGGATCCAATGAACAGTTAGTTAGTTTTGGAACTGCAATATGAAAATCCCTCACCAAATTATGACGTGACAATAACGGTACTGACAAGTTGTTTTAGTTCCCGATGAAAAATTTTGTCAGATCTTTGTCTGGCGAGAAAAGAGTGAATGATGATATACCTGTACGCCACCGCATAACCAAATTGTTGCACGCAGGGACGATTTAGTGAGCGCCGATCCCTAAGCCGTCATAGCTTTTGGGTAACCACGCAGGTGCTGTGACCTTAATTTGGTCTTACGCGGTACCACGATTGCTTCAGATCTCCAAAATAAATACAGTATAAAACGTTTCGTACACGCTTCTCTAGAAAATTCACAATGCGATCCTAAAATGGAATTCTTAGCTCTCTTTCGTATTGTTCAGATGCTGTCTTGAACCTTAAATTTCAGTGATTTTTAGCTATTTTTGTAGTATATTATTGGATATTTATATTTTCATCGGGAACCGTGTTGCCACCCTCAAATTTCGTCTAATTGTGATCCTGATTATTACTGTACGTAAACTCCTTTGTTATAGTAATTACACACACATTTCATGGACCTAACATGCACAATCTATTCGGTGGGCACAGAGTGTTCATAAGCTGTTTCAGACTAATTATCATTTTCCGAGAAATGCAAATATAGTGCAACCTCCATTGGCTGATGGTCAACATGTTTTGCAACACCCACATATCCAAAAACTCATAACCACTTCCATACAAACGCCCTGCATCTTTCCCAGCCATGTTCGTCGGTGTAAAACAGGGGCTCAAAAACGCGGGCCGCATGTGGCCCGCGAGGGCATTTTGTGCGGCCCGCGATGCGTTTTGGAAGTTTTCGTATAATCAAGTTATTTAATTTATTCACCGGTGTTTAATGAAGTGCTCGGCCAGCGAGTGAACAAATTCATTTCAGAGACGGCTAAAATCATTTGTCTATAATGCTCGTTACCTTTTGCAGGTAATAAGATGTAAAAGCTGTTTCTAGTAAGGTTCAGGTACCGCCATTGTTGCGTCAGCGTCATCATGCGGCCCTCAGGTTGTCTTACAGGTCCTGATTTGGCACTGGGAGCAATTGGAGTTTGAGACCCCTGGTGTAAAACCTTTCAAACAGTAGTTTCTTTACTTGATGTTCCAGCTGTTAGGACGCATCGAACCTTTGCTGCGCTATTTTTCCATACGACCCTTCTCTCCCCTTAAAACTATGGTTTAAATTGACGTTGGCCCACTGGAAAATTTTTAAAAATTCTTGTAATGCGTTTGCTTTCAGGTCATAACGATCGGAAACGAAAGGTTCCGGTGTCCTGAAGCTATGTTTCAACCGTCCATGCTGGGAATGGAGTCGGCTGGTATTCACGAAACAACATATAACTCCATCATGAAATGTGATGTCGATATCAGAAAGGACTTGTACGCCAACACCGTGCTATCTGGTGGATCAACCATGTATCCAGGTATGCAAAACTGATTTCTCGTAACATGTTTTTCAATCACACCAATACATACTGTTATAATCCATTTCGGGCTTCGTCTTGCTGTTCCAGATGAATTATCGCAAAAAATTGTCCCGTTCTCATTACACCTCAAGTAACCGCAGATTGTCTTAATTGCGCCCCCAGGTCACCGCAGCTTCGTTTAATGTTGCTTCCCTATTCGCAGACTGTTGCGTAAATTGGTGCGTGTTATCAAACCCTGTCCTAGACCAGAATATATCAGAAACATTCCATTCGGTATATTTCTACTAATTGTATTAACAAGTCGCTTAAAAATCAAACCCCCAAGAAAAGGGTTGCAGCGAAACACACGATTGTTTGTCTTTTAGATATGTTTTATGAAGATGCAATGTGCTACAGAACCGTAGTTTTTAATGGGATACTGGGCCACAGTTACGCACCCTCCAGGGCCTTGTGTGACACTGATGTAGCGGCACGCACAGCGCTTAATTGTGTGCAAACCGAAAATCGATGGAGATAACAGTGCAAAAAGCGAGAAAGTCTGTTTCCTGGTGCGATGTAGCCGGAAGAAGTGCACTTGACAGTTTTAAGAAGAAAAGCAGATTTCGAATCTCAAATTACAGCAGTTCGCAAGAGTTTTTTTAATGTGTAAGTAGAGGTTTAATACGTTTAGAAGTTCATCGTTTGAGCGTATCTGTGGTTGAAAAAACAACCTTATGAGTTCGTGCTGTGTACTGCACCGTCACCTAACTTGTTTCGTTTAGATTTTCGAAAACGAGTCTGAAGCGACTATGCTATAAAAATGTCGCTACACGTGGATATAACCATGCTATTGGTGAAGCTAACTTATTTTTATCAAACGTTTCTCTGTTTGGCTTCAGTCTTGGGTAAGGTCGTCATGCTTCACCAAAACCCACTTTTCTGTGCAATTACTAAAAGTCTACTGATTTTGACAGTTAGTAGCTTTGCGAAATAGTTGTCTGTCATTTCATTGCTTTAAGTCGTTAGCATTCAGGTTTAGGGGTGGCATTAGAAAAATACGGAGAGTTTTAAGGTACTCAGAAACAAGAGCTCATTGCTCTGTAAGCCGCAATCGCTCTGCTTTGACGAAGCAACAAGTATAAAAATCGATAAAAAATAACAAATTTTACAGAAGCTTATTCGGCACTCTAGAAAGCTCCTCTGACGTCTTTCCTATCGTGAATCAAACAACGCTTTTCATTTCATGGTGTCATAACCGCTGTTCAATGCCACGAAATCGTGTTACTTTTTCAAAAAGACAATTTTCCTGAAATAAAACTGTACGCGTGAGCTGACGACACTGCCCAAGTGCGTCGCGAAGTTGACCATCTTTTTTGCTTCATTGTTGCTATCAGGTATCGGTGACCGAATGCAAAAAGAAATCACATCTCTCGCTCCCAGCACCATGAAGATAAAGATCATCGCTCCTCCCGAGAGGAAGTACTCCGTGTGGATTGGAGGCTCGATTCTAGCTTCCCTTTCAACGTTCCAGCAAATGTGGATTTCGAAGCAGGAGTACGACGAGTCTGGCCCCTCTATCGTACATCGCAAGTGCTTTTAATTTGTCGCCGAGCCCGGGAGTCGAAGTCGAGACTTAACGATTCGTTCCGCATCGATGCTTTCAAAACAATGCTGATCTTGATAAGAGTTCACGTGACAGTGGCCATGAGTCTTTTTGAACTCGGCCTGATTTTGGATTGAGCAGTTTTTATGGTTTTCGTTTGCATTTCGCACACGTCGTTTCAACTGAATAAACCTACTCGAAGGAGTGCATTGTCCGGTCGCACGGAGCGTTTAGACCAGTCGTTAGAAATGCACCCTAGTTTCCGAATGACCTAAGAGTGGCTGAAAATGCACTTGAATTACCTGCGTTTGGTGGGATATTCTTGATCCCGGCTGACTGACTGATTACTTCAAAATGCGCAGAAATCTTGCTCACTGGACTGGATGCTGGAGGCAATCCACATCATGAGAAGGAAAAATTTTGCTAATTTTTATCTGAAATTCTAAGGAGTGTTGTAGCAGATTGAGTGAAATCACCGTTTTGTTCATTAATGCCGGAGGTCTAACACGCCGGTCACATGCGACACACAATGATTTCTTAGATTTTCAAGTTAATAACAATTAAGTTCATTCGCTCCTTTAAAGTGCTGGCCATTGAGTCAATAAGCCACTTTCAGTCGAAAGTAGAAAAGACTTGAACTGAATGGCTACATCTCACAATACACTTTGCAGGAAATAAGTTGTAACAACTGTTTCTGGTGAGATTCAGGAACTCTCATTGTTCAATGATCCGATGGTCTCAGTACGCGTGAGCGGCGTGTTTTCAAGGCCGCAACGCGCAAAATTCTTTTTTCACATAAAAAAGAATTCTGAAGGGCCCTCGACGACTTTGAACGTCCTCTTTTGCCGTTCGGAACGTATGAGTGTAAGCCCTAATTTAGTCACTGTTTGGCTGAATGAATCGCCACGTGAAGAAAAAGTTCACGTTATATCATGTGGTGACAAATCCAAACTTGACTACGTCCGCAACCCAACTTTCACTTCGCTCACCAGGTTCTGGTTGTTAACGCGGCCACGCAGAAAAACGAGGGTGTACTTTCACTGAAAGACAACGAAAGGGTCATCATGCACGCGTAGGGAGATAACAGAACTGCATTTGCTTTATCAATCCGTGTGTCAATCTTTCGTCGCTCGTGAATACCGCCCCAAGGTACTCTTTACCTGCTGCAGTGTAATGCCGCTCGCAGCATACAGTATACACTGGCTTGGGTTTCCAGAGAGACATGCAGTAATACTTGTCTTTTCAGTGGCGAAACTGATGGGGACGGGTGCGAACCGCCCCCTGGCAAACTAAATGTAAAAATCGGGCCCCCACTTAGCTTATATTTCAATATTAGTATAATGTTGCTTTTCAGCAGGTTGTAGTTTTTCAGAGTATTTTCCGGTGATTTAGGGTTTTTGTACAGCCATCCACATCCGAGTTCACCATTTCTCAAGTCTGTCTCTGAGTGTTGGCTGGTGGGCCCCTTTCAACTAAGTTTCTCTCTGGCTTAAACATCTAGTTATGCCACTACCAAGGTTCCACGAAAATTTGGTCGAAAGTTAAAGTTTGGTCAGTGGTTCTACGGCGGTGACGAAAACCGCACTGGGTATCATCCAGTTTTGGTTCAATTATTTCTCGGCATGTTTTTTCAAGGCACTTGGCATAAACTTTTTCAAGGAGACCGCAGAGGAGAAATGTCGCCTTATTTGGTGCATTCACCACTATCCCCCTTTTTGTCTATGGGGATGATCACCCCAGCTTGCCAATCTTCTGGTCCCCTCCCAGAACACCAGGCCGCCTGACGCATACAAGTAAGCCAAATAACTTTATTTAAGGGTTTAAGCATTTCATGTCGGATTTCACCACAGCCTGCAGCCAATCCAGCCTCCATCTCTTTGACAGCTATAAGCACTTTGGCTGCAGTGATGGTATTTTCCTCCCCCAATGTACCTTTTGTGTGTCCGATGGTGTGATGGTGACTGGGTTTGAAATACTCAAGAATGTCTTCCTCATCGCTGAGTGAGACATCCTTTTTGGTCTTTGATGGATCTATCTAGAAGTGTGAGATCTTTTGTTGTTGAGACGCCGGATGGTTTGCCAGAATACTTTGTTGGCTTGCCAGTAATTGGGATCCAGTATGTCCGAAATTCTCCCAAGATTGCATTTTGGACTTTTTCACTATGAGGGCTGCGGATTTTCACGTCTCAACGCACCGCTAATGCAAAGAAGAGTCAGGCTTCCAGGCTGACAATCAGGTCCACATCAAGATAACAACCACAAAATTCGTTAATGCACGTTACTTCTTTAATGTACCCACGGAACGAGATCCACACAAAACGTGATAAACGAAAATTATGAGGACCAGCCTTATGCTGAGAGGACCTTATGTCCTGTATCAGAAATAGCCTTATGCTATGGCAGCCTTGGGCTGCAAAGAATCAAAGACCTTATATCTTTCTATGAAACAGCCTCAAGCTGTGGCAGCTTTTTGCTGCAGAGACGTAAAGACCTTTTGTCTTTCTCTAACGGACCAACCTTCGCGATCCTCGTAATGCTCAGAATTGCGACTGCGTCGGTTTTCCCCACTACTAAAAGAACAACAACCAGTGGCGGTTCTAAGGGTGGGCCATGGCCCCCCCAGATTTTGGTTGGCACCCTGCTTGGTCCCCCCAGATTTTTTCTTAATTTCCCGTTCAAGTTCTTTTGGTTGACATGTACAGTAGATAACTTTCGGCCAGCAATATTTTAAACGATAATTTAGAAATCCTCTAGTCTAGCCTGCATTCAATATTTCCCAAATGCATGATCAGTTATATTGTTGTTTTATACGGTTGGGTAACTAGAGATGTTTATGACGACACACACCTGTAGTTGCTTGGATCCTGCGTGAAATTTAGTCAGACCACGATCATGGTGTCGAAAAATTCATTTCAAAACTAAGAAACACTCGCAGAAATGGAAAGATTGATCTTTCGTGCATTTCAGTGTGAGATGGACTGGATTATATTACTGTCCAAGGCCGGCGCAACCTATTCGTCCGGTACGGCCATGGCCGTACCGGCTTTCTTACTCAACAATAGGTTTCAGTTTTGAGTAACTTGCCCGCAAAACTGCTGATAGAAATCGGAAAGCCCAAATAACGGGTCTTTGCTGTACTCCGCCAGTTCACTACGCACTGAATTCATCGTTCATACTCAGGGGTGTAGTAGCAATCTAAAGATTCCGGAACTCTTACAGGTGCCGAAACTCACAGGCAGAGACTGCGTGCTTTTTGCTTATACAGAGGCCTATTTGTAGGCAACGGCTAATACACTGGTGGTGGTGGCGGAGTGGAGCTCCGGCACCACTACACCACTGATCATGCATCGATATTTGATACTGGAATAGAAACAGGGTTGGAAATTTATGAATACGATCTTTCGAAGCTTGCACTCAAAGTAGGCTACATTTACCACTTCTGAAACCCCCCTGTAGATGTTTGCAATGTGTTGGCTACTGATATCTCTATTCACAATGCCATAAAATTTTGTCGAAACTGTCAGCCTCTGCAGGCATTGAATTTTCCGGTGTCTGGAAAGTTTTGGGTCTGCTTTTGGTTTTAGCTGACACGACTGACACATCAGAGGTCTTTTTCAACATCAAAGGTGGTAAAAGCTTATTTGCGTACAACCACGGCCTACGAGATGGGATACAAGAGGAAAATCGTACCCGGGCCCATTAGTTGCTGCGACACCGGAAGATGAAATACGCACGCTAAATTTTTTTTGTAATCAAGCCCAAAGTTTCTAGTGTAAGCCAGTTGCCAGTATAGCAATTACTGTATTTGTAAATCTAAGCATGGTAGGTGCTTAATTCATATTCTGATTACTGTCAAAGGCGCAGCCAGGGGGGGTGCTGAAGGGGCTCAAGCACCCCCCTTAGCGATCAGAATATTGATGTTTATTTCTTAGTTTTTCACCAACATTGTACTGTAAGTCGAGATCAGGTGCATTGCAAAATGTTCTTTGGCAGTACCACAGGCGTAGCAACACATTCGTTATCAAACCAAGCGGTTATGAATTTTCGAGAT
>Ga0210059_1001912_pt1 | contig 32071 bp, 20 predicted proteins | sample Ectturendosymbi2_FD_188042 | JGI IMG/M metagenome (GOLD analysis project Ga0210059, IMG submission 188042) | Ecteinascidia turbinata endosymbiont from Florida, USA - Sample 2 (SPAdes) (version 2) | ecosystem: Host-associated > Tunicates > Ascidians > Unclassified | place: Key West, Florida... | reverse complement strand
AGATGATTTGTGTGCTCTCCTGTTAGCGTTTGACTCACTGGTTGTCTGAGATTTAACCATAATTTTACTAATCGGACATCCAGGTTTATCTCTGTGACCCACATGTGGTTCTGTTCAAGAAGACGTGTTTATTTTTGTCCGTCCTCTCCAGATATAAGCTACTAACTGCAGCTTTTCGTTATCACAGTTTTGTGCCTATATGTTCTGTTGTCGATCCTTAGTTCGTTGTTGTACATTTTTGAAGCGTTTTTCGCTAAATTTTTGTTAATTTTTTTGTTTTGGTTATTGTCTTTTGTTCATGTTCGCGTTAAATAAGCCTATTCTACAATTCCACGCCCTATTCTACCCTCATTGACAGACATTTATAAATAAACAAACAAATAATACTACAGCTGCAATGGTTGTTCCACACTGGTTGTTGTTTTGGATGTGGTCTGTTCATATTTTTCTATCCATACCCTTTTTTCTAGCAATTGGTCCACTAGTTGAAAGACAAATTTCGATCTACTACGACAGAAACAAGAGTATTATGCAAATGATTGGCGTTGTTTTTCATCCATTTTGTCTGTACTAAGACTCTTGTGGTTAGTTACTTTCCCTTGAAATGGATGAAGACTGATTTCAAGTTACCGGCGATATGCCCCCCCTGGATCCGCCCCTGCGTGGAGTAGACATGAAAAAAGTTGTTTCGTACAGTTGAGCATCAGGGTTGTTTGCTGATGTTGTCAATCGTCATTAAATAATTTATGGAACTTGAAATGCTCTACCAACGTTTTCTTGCCGCCATCGAGCGAGATAAATATATCGTTTGGGTATTTCCTAGTCCTACAACTTCCTGAAAAGGGAAAAAGTACATCGATAGATCTTGATCACTTCATAACATTGTCTTCATCCCCACCCAAAGTTGAATAACAGTTCAACCGCCAACATCAAACCGTTTTGCTTGACTGACCAACCTGGTGTGCAAGTTTTGTTCGGTGTTTCGGCGTTTTTTTTTCACTTCAGCCTGAGTTAAAAATATTTAGTGCTTGCACCTTCAAAGTTTAACACATGTTTTCCAGGAAATGGGTCGCAGCGTACGTTAAAAAATTTATACAATACGTGCAGGGGCCGAAGACACACGTCATCGGCAATCACAAGGTGGCGTGGAATATACCAGGCATAACACTCCTCGGTGAATGTTTAATGGTTTGGTCAGCAGTTCGTCTAAAGCTAGATGTCTAACACAAACAGGTTCAATACTCTTTCCTCTTTCACACTGTCAGTCCCATATAGACGTAGTTAAATAGTCAATTCTTCCTTCGCCCACATGGCCCGATTCTGGAACAGCTCAGGGAATTTTACATACATCGGAAAGTTACGCGTAACAACTTGTTTTAAGAAATAGGTTAGTTGTAGTCAAGTGCCAGTGCTGCGTCCAAAGTTTCGACTGTGTTCACATAGCGTGGCATTTCTTGTTGCAAGTGCTAACACACGTTTTAAAAACTTGTTAATTGTTTGATTTTTCACATGCAGGTTGAAGTACCTTGCGGTTTTCAAAGCTATTGAAAGATTCAAGGTGGTTTGCCAAATTAGCTTAGAAGCAAAATACGTGCGATTTTCATTGAGTCCCGTTTTGTAACGTATATGCCAAAGCCATCGCTGCCCACGATTCGCTGTATTCATGACAGCAGTTGCCATTGATTGGCGGACCCTACAACGTACTGCGTGATTAGGGTGAAGCTTTTTTGTGTAACGCTGTTTGAAAGCACCACATCGCTGCCCTGCATGCCTTTTAACCTTGATTCATCCACCTAGCTGGGCATAACATAATATTGATTCGTCGAATTGTTTTGGTATGCTCTGTGTTGTCTTCTTCAATACTAGATGCTTCCATACTACAGCTTTAACTTCATCGACACTAGGTGCATTGCCTGGTTTTTAGTATCTCGACCCAGTGGAATCACTGCCATACAAGTGGCCATGGACGGATACTCGAGACTCACATGCATTGATTTCGTTCCGAGAACTACCGAGCAAGACTTTCTGGAGATCGTTGGTGATCGTGGAGTGTGCAGGTGTGTTTCGCAATTTTGCAGATGCGATGATTACAGATATTAAGTAAGTTTTAATGACTGGAGCAGCAGAATACCTTTGAATGCATTTCAAGGAGGTATGGAAAGAACTACTGCAATATTGCATTTGATGCCGCAGCTCCAACGCTCTGAAGCAGGGGTGCCCAAAGTGCGGCCCACGGGCCGCATGCGGGCCCTGGGAAGAATTTCTGCGCCCCCGTGTGGGCTCATAACCTGCTTGAATTATATTACTTTTGATGAAGAAAACTTAGCAGTTGTGTACATATATTTCCCAAATGTTTTGATTTTTGCACTGCAACTAGCTAACTAACCCAAAGATAACGGGCTTCCAAACTTCGTAGCCCAATATGCAGGCCTCGTTTTAGGCTACAAGACCAACAAGTCAAAAATCGTGCCTTCAAATAGTTTAGCGCAAACGTCGAAAAATATAGCTTATAGTCGCCTTTTTTATTGCGAATGCAAACAAGCCTATTTGCTTCGCTTGTAGTTTGTAATCATCTGTTAATAATCATTTATTGTTTCTTATCATTTTACGGCATTTCTGCTTCAGACGAAGTCAGTTTCCGTGTTTCCAAACATTTTGGAGAACCAAATGAGTGCGAAAAGGCGTGTTCAAGATGAGGGCCACATGTATGAACTAGGAATTCCGTTGTGTTGATATAACCTAAGGAATTTTTGTAATTGGTAACCCTGCAATATACAATCTTAAAGCTTAGGCCAAAATTTACGGACAAAATTTAATATATACTGCGGTCCGCCAAGACCACGACTAGCAAAATGCAGCCCATGCCTAGAAAACTTGGGCACCCCTGCTCCAGAGCATACATAATGTCACAGTATCGTCGCACCCAAAGGGTAAATTCTTTTTTTCCTTGAACGAAATCAAGCAAACCTGCTCGCCACGCTAACAGAAGTCTCTCTGTCCCGCTCAGGTGATTGAGATACTGTATTCCTTGCAGTTTTATTTAAATTTCGTGTGGCAGTTACTTAACAGTTACACACCAACGTTTAGTGAGAGCGGCGTAATTTGAGGGAGATTGCCGATCCGTCAGATTTTGTTCTTGCAGCTCCTTCATTGGACGCATCGGTGGGCGACAAGCGGTTTCGATCGGCGACCGCTGCGAACGACTAGGAACCATCCAACACGAATTCATGCACGCTTTGGGGTTTTACCACGAGCAGTCGCGTCCCGACAGAGATGATTTCGTACTCGTCAACTGGGCAAACATTGAATCATGTATGTCTGATATGCACTAGTAAATAAGGTGTGGTAAATATTACTATTGGCAATGGGATGATGGTTTTGGTTTTTAGACCATTTGCAGAATTTAGACCATTTACTTGTGTTTCTGCGATGGCGTGGTTTTGTGACGTTACTTGTGCTTCAGATGCCAGATTTGTGGTGCTTTAAGTTACGTTTTAATTATTCATGTTTCAGATTGACCGGAAAGGGCCTTTTGTAGTGAATTTAATTGTGTTAATGTCCATTTCATGAAACTGAGCTATGCTTTTACACAGGAAGCATAAGCAGTGAAGTAATCTACGTAGAAAAGCTGGGCTACGGGAAAGACGATTAATGCAGTTTGCCACTGGTACGTAAGCCAGGGTACCGGCCGGATAGACGGCTTGCGTAACAAGGGAGGTTTTATGTGGCAGAAAGGACCAAAGACATCGCTCGCCCTGTTTTCACTTAAGAAAAGTGATAGTGCAAACATACCTTCCTTATTCGGTTTTGCGGTTGCTGCATGGCTGCCTTTGCAGTAGACTCGATGCAAGGCCACTTGTGCGCGAATGTGCCTGCTGCAACCTTTCCATGGTCCTCCCTGACATCGTAAAAGATGCTGCGCAAATGGCGCGACCGGTTTGTCCAACAATATAATTGAGGCTATTACTGCCGTGAACTGCGCTAAATTGGACAAGGATGCAAGAACGACCTTTGCAGACAGCGTATCGTCCTTGCTCCGTGAGCTTGCGGAACGCACAGCGGACGCAGAGTTGGAGAGGCAGATGTTGAAAGCATCCGCTGCTCGGATATGAGGACGGAAACGACTCGGCGTGGCGAATAATGGCTAAAAAGTTACCCCGTTGTGGAACTAGGAGGTGAAAAGTGCTATTCGAGCAAAGGAATAACTTTGCAAGGCATGACTTCAGAACAAAGCCCAACATCCACTGCATTCGCGGTACGCTGAGGCAGGAAAGTTGCAAGCGGTCACGGTGCAAAAGTCCAAAATGCATTCTTGGGCATAAATTGGATTTCAATAACTGGCAAACCAACAAAGTGTTCTGACCAACCATCCTGTGTCTCCGCGTCAGAAAGTATAATACCGTATTTATTCGATTGTAAGCCGCGGCTTAAAAGTTTTTTTTCATTATTTCGTGCGGCTTACAATCGAGGGCGGCGCTTACATTTTTTTCTTTACCTTATCGAAAGGTATAGATGACGCTCAGCCTTTCCTTGGCTATGTTTTTTTCGACCAAATTCTCTTTTCACATACTATGTTCTCTTCAGCATCACGTGCGCATCCGTCACAGGAGGGATTATGATGAACAGAACGCAGTTGTAGTTGTATAAGCACATTAGCAGGGTTACGAATAAAAGCGAAACATGCTAGTGCGCGAAAGTATCTCAGACGCTTAGGTAACCTTTGTTCAAATGCGGTTTACAATCAAGGGCGGCTTACATTAATTTTTTACACCATTTCGTGCGGCTTACATTTAAAGGCGGCTAACAATCGAGTAAATACGGTATTGGTAAATCAGTCAAAAACCAAAGCGATGTTTTACTCGGCAATGATGACATCCTTGGCAGGCACAGAGAATATTTCAAAGACGATTGCCAATCCTCCCACTCTACACATCCGTCAAAGCCTTCCTCGCCCCGGTAAGGCCACCATTCCCCCACAATTTCACCAATCCCCCATCGGTCAACATCTTCTTGACACGCCCCATGCGCCTTACATTACAATCAAGACAAGCTCTCGCTCGAGCTCGCACTCCATTTCATCTCTCCGCCGTAGAAGCGACTTTCATGAAATCTCTGAATCCCTTTCTCTGCAAACAAAAAGAATTCGTTTACTCCTTAAAGATCTCCTAAACCTGTTAAACTCTTTCCATTGGCTAATTGTTTCAACCAATGAGAATTCTTCTTTTCCGATCTCCTAAACCTTTTCTTATTGGCTACTGTTTCAACCAATGAGAACTCTGCTTTCCTGTTTATAAACCAGTTCGGTTGTACCTCCACTCCATTCTGACGATGTCCCTTGAAGAGTGTCAGACGAAAAGCTTTGGGATGAATCTCCTACTTCACGCCAAGTCATTATACTTTTTCTTCGAGATTGAGATTAGGTTTTGCTTGGCATTGTTCTAGTTAGAGCTTATTATTGATGGTTCTCTGACTTTTCGTGGTTTGTGAGGTTGCACACTTTGGGTACAATGGTGCCACAGTTTGCAAAATGATCCATCGGTAGCTTTCTGCACCTCACGCAGGAAGAACATGAGAAACTAAAACGAGGCCAGATTTCTGAAATTGGCCTAAAAAGAGCCAACTTGGCAACTCTGTTTTGGATTTTCTGCTAGATTACTAAAACACATTGTCGAAATTTTATATTTAGTGTTGTTAACAAGTTAGTAGAAAGACGAAACTGAATATGTACACTAGGTCTGAAACTAAATTAGTCACTGAGCTCGATCAAACGTCAAGAAAGCATTTTTGTCTTCATATTTTATTCGTTTTCAATTGCACGATTCCCAAATGTGACCAGTCGCAGCTCTTTCGTGGAGAAGTCGTATGGTAGCAGTTACTTAAGTGTGAATTGTACCTCAATGCCAGAAATCCAGCAGTTTTATACACCATCACAACCCCATTCAGTGTGCAGTTGTTCAACTTGCGCCATGACCCACCGACTTGGCGTGATTTTCTTGGGCCAATCTCTTGCGAGCCAAGTGTAATGCTGCAAGCGCACTATTCGGTACACTTTGTGCTCCGCTTGCAAAATGCCATGCTCTCACAACACGTGGATATGGTCTTGGTGATTTCACGTTGCTTTTAAAACTTTTGCGTAGATCCATCAGGTTATTTTGTGGAAGAAGAATAGCTTAAAATGCGTAGAACATTTAGGTATTTAATCAATTAACTTCGATCACACTTCTGTGGTGTGCAAAAAGTTTCTATTGAAAACCGCTTGCTTGCACCTCATCTTTATTCAAATTCGCACAACTCAGACGCCAATGCCAGGGGTGTAACGAGGTTAGATGACGTCCGGGGCAAGAAGCAAGTTTGGCACCCGCATGTTCGAACCTGAAGTCTTTCGGAAGCAAATGTACTGTATGGAAGACAGTACTTGGGACATTGTTGGGACTTTTAGGCGCCTGGAGAAGAGCCGGATTAAAAGGTAGGGGAGCCCGGAGCAATTTTTACTGGAGGGCCCCTATGACGTAATTCATGACGTCATCCTTTGTAAAAGTTGTGTTTTCGCTGACTAGCAAGGTTCCCGTTTGTTTTTTCCGGTAGTCGAGAATGTGCTTACTCAAATTCACATGCAGTTAGCTACGAGAAGGGAATTTGTGATAAGGATTCTAGCGTGTATTTTTACTAAGAAAAAAGATTTCACAGACTACAGAGTGACTCAGCAAGAAACAACATTCACCCGAACAATAAGCAGAAACCTGAGATTACAAACAAAAACACCGGAAAAAGAACATGTCAATATGGCCAGCGAGGCTGAGTGTGAAACTTGTTTCCAAGCTAATGTCTTGATTTTCACCTTAATTTTCAGGTGCTCTGGTAGTGGTTAACGCCACTGCTTTAACGTTGCTGCTTGAAATTTTTGCTAGAAAAAGCGATTCAGTCGCGGCGTTTTTGCTAACACTGCCAGATCCTTGCGTTTTTTCTTAGAAGCTTTGCGCTTTTCATAGCTCCTGATGGCATTACAGTTTCGGCATCGCGCTAGCTAAACATTGCAATCTCGTTTTCTGCTCTTTCGTTCTACGAATTGACTGATTAAAACCTTTTCTGACGGACCACGCAATGACATGTGGTGTAAATGGCTTGAATAGCTTCATGTGTTTATGATGTAACACAACGATAGTAGCCATCGGAGGAAAAGTGCGTTTCCACCACACGTTACCCTTTACGACGAAACAAAGGTGCAGTTCGGTTGCGGCGACCTCGAGACAGCACCAAAAGTTCGGGATCATTGATACTAATGTTACCACTTCTGATATTTTAACAAACATGACATCACATGTGATGTTCTCAGATAATTTTCTGATGTCTGATGTTTTGTGGACAAATCTGATGTTGACTGGATTCTTGTTTTTTTTCACATTTCCTCTCATTTCAGGACGAAAATAAGTTAGATTCATGATTTTTAAGTTTCTTTCATCAATCTCTCACCCTAATCAGTGGCGTAACTAGAGGTTTGACCCTTGGGGGTAAAGCTTAAGTGAAGGGGCCCACTGGCCAAAACTCAGAAAAAAAAGTTAAGAAAGATAGTGAATCTCTGGATGTCGTGGGTGTCTGTACTAGATAAAAAATGAAAACACCCCGAAAAACGCAAAAAAACAACCTAAAGAACACTAAATATCAAAATGTCAACTGGAGGGGGCCCAGCTTTTACATTGAGCTTGCCAGGGGGGAAGGTACGTAAATTATAAACGTAAATTATAAACGACTTCTCCATTTAATGGCGACATTTCGCTCTGTTTCGGCTTCAACGAGGGTACTCGCGCTTTGTTAGGTTTGTTAGCAGAAGCATTTAGCTTATGTGAAACCGTAGCGTAAAAATTTGATGTTATCTGATGTTGAAGAAGACAACAATCTGATGCTAACATGGCTGACCCCAGTGGCAACGTTGACTGATACTAAACAGCAGTCAGCAACCACTAGCTGTTGGTACGCAAATAGTAATGTTTTCGCGACATTTGTGCAATAGGCGTGATGCACGAGTATAGAGTCATACCCACGCCAAAAGAACGATTATTAGGAAAAAATCACCAGCGAAATCAAATATATTTGCATTCAACAATACCGAAAATACTTATAGGCTATTCAATAGCGATTACTAAAACTGGCAGACAGTCAAACTTGTAGATAAATCAGTTGCTGTCGGGGGCCCTTGTCCCCTTGATACTTAACGCAACATATAGGAATATAATACAGAGTTGTAGTCTTGTATCGCTTCTGAATTACGAAATTTTTCAAACGAGTATTTTATTTGAAACAAATAAATTTCATCACGGGGGGCCCGGGGCAATTGCCCCCGTTGCCCTCCCTTAATCCGGCCCTGGCCTGGGGGATTGTGCTCCCCTTTCCTCCCTCGTTACGTCCCTGGCCACTACTCAAAGAAAGAGTTCGGCCAAACATGTATTTTGTCTATTCGCATATGAAAAGACTGAATTTATAACTTCGATAAACACGGCGGAGAATGCACCAATAATTTTTGCGGTAAATGGATTATTTGCAACTTAGGAAATGGACCTCAGATCACCAAACAAGTCTATCTAACGTCTTCAACTTTGCTTCACATGAGATGTTTCGAGCAAACGCAACATTGGAATGTGACGTAATAAAGCTTCTGTTCTAGGGAATTTGCTGGCGATGCAGCTGCTGGATTTTGCTCGTCATGACCAAAAACGTCTTATTAGCGTCACATAAAGGAAAGAATACGCAAACACTTGTCCAGAAAAAAGTTCGTGCGGCGTTGTAGATTCTGTGGTGAACATACTGAACGTGTGGTCTCAACCGGAAGCCACTTGTTCATTAGGCAGGGAATTTTGAATTTCTGGAGAAATTTTGCCCAAGGGAGAAAAACTAAGAATTCTAAATTTGTGTTTTCTGCTTCCGCGAGGTCTCATATTTCTAGCATTTCTACTGCTTATTCTTGCATGCAGTGTAAAGATTAGATACCAAGCTTGACTGCATTTCTAGCTCTTCCTCACGTAGGTTTGAGTTGTAATGGCTGACAATTACTGTGATAACATTTCTGAGCAAAGATTTTTTTCAGTCATAGTCCGAATTTTTTGTCAAATGACCGAAAAAAAAATCAGTCATAAACATAGACTAATATAGTGCTAAGGGTGAGTTTCAGTACTACCATGGTACAAATGACCGAAATATCTCAGAGGAAAAATGACCGAAATGTCTCAGCGCAAAAAAAACAGGTTCTGAGATTATAGAGAGATCGATGCTTGAACTTGTTGGTGTGTGCTATGTTAAAGCTTTACGTTATAGACTCCAGTATTTCAGTAAAATGGTTAGTGATTATTTTGAGAAAGATGGATAAATTCTCAAAGTGTTGTATCAGCTTGCTGAAATGACATTTCTTTTGAAATTAATAGATAAAAGTTATGGTTGATAAAGATTACATCTCTAAAAAATGATCACAGCATGAAACCAGTCCATGCGTCCAAAATCAAAGAGGTGTTCTGTGATCTCCAAGTTAGTGTCAAACACAACAAATTATCGATGATAGCCGAGCAAACACTTTGGCCATTTTCAACTACGTGCTTAGTTGAATGTGGTTTTAGTGCCGGTACGGTCAGTTCGACAACGAAAGAGCAACGCTAAGCATTTGCTAATGCGGAGAATTTCGAGCATTAGTTGACACGTTTATCTCCTCGAATTAATTTCTCTACTTGAAGCTCAGGGTTCTCACTAAAGGTGAATGAAAATGTGTTTGCAAATTTCGTATGGTTGATGTGTTTCTTAAGCTTTTTATTTTGAAATAAATTCGAGTTTTTTATTTTTGTGTAACGCTCGTCTCTGCACTTGTTTTCGAGATTTATGTTCGAAAAAAAATGAACGTGTCTAGGGTTTGGAGGAATACGGAAAAAAGATTAAGAACCACGGTGCTGAGCAGAAACATATTAAGCAAAGCATGCTTTCTCCGAACCTTCTTATTGATTAGGTTTTTATTCCTGTAACCCACTGCCCATATCGTAACTTGAAATAGATGCCCGCCGCATTCGTAACGAGTTTTTTTGAAAAAATTGCTGGAAAAAAATTGAAACTTTTGAAAAAAGTCTCTGACTTACAGTCGGCGACCTTCTTTGCACCGTGATTTTTTGCATAGCATTGTTTTACGCGCCCAAATATTGTAGTGGAGAAGCGAAAACAAAACGGTCATTTACCGCCTTTCTGTATTAAATAAAAATCATCGGTACTGGTTGGCGATAACACTGACCTGAACAAGGAGGGAACTGTCTTTAACCAGGCTTGACTACACATACAGCGCGTTTTCGGCCGGACTGTTGCAGCACTGTCCGGTCGCGAACACTTCGCCACAGCTAAACGATCTTTGCTTTGCAGCAAAAGTGCACAATTTCAGGAAACGAGGTCTGAGGTCTGTGCGCGGCTTTTCGTCGCCGTACGACCTTGGCTCGGTTATGCACTACGGCGGCTACTCGTTCTCGTCGAACAGCTTGCCGTCCCTCGTCGACAAGACGAACAACAATCCCATCAACGCTCAACGGGTCGGTCTTAGCCAGGAAGACCTAATCGAAATCAATGCTTTGTATCTGTGTCCGCATGCGACTGATACCACAGGTAAGCAAGGTTTACTTAGCTGTTGTATAGTATACTGCAGACTAGTGTTGCTCCATTTCTTGCTGCTTTCGTGACGATGTCTGTTTGGAAAATATTCCTAGTATAAGTGATTATGGCAATGGTTCTTGCATCCTCATTTAATCAGGAAACACACTTTGCGCAGATTATTGGTATTTTTAAATGATCAGCCCTTACGCTTTGCCGGGCTGTTAATACATGTACAGGACGTCTGAGAAGAATTGTATATTTACAAGGATTTGTTCGGATTCTGTTGTTTCTCAATATAGTTAAACAACGGTATTTTTTCTTGGTAGTAAATGTCGTTAAGCAATGCAAGTAGGTATTGTACTGCTGCCCATTATTCGCCATTGATTTCCAAATAAAGATGTTCAAAGATAAAAGTGTTTTGAAAATAAATTTCTTCTGCCAGCTGCTATTTTAATTTGGTGCTATCAACAAGATTTCTTGGGCGCTCTGTATAAATGGTTTATAAATCGTGCGATTTGGAAAAAACTCGCATTGAACTCGTGCGATTGGGAACAAAACACGAAACAAAAGCATAGGCGTATCCAGGGGGTTAATTGAAATCAATCCCTCCTAAATTTTCAGTTAATTTTTGATCGATCATTCCCCGCATACAAATGTGCATTGAGGCGACTTTTTGTGTAAGTCACTAAATAAATTCTTTGGATTTGTGCACATGAGGCGCAAGAGTCACGATGGCAGTGACCCAATGGCCGCCTCGACCAACGGACAAGTGCCACCATCTCCAGGCAATGCCCTTTCGCTATCCTGCTCCACTATGTGAGCCCAATTCTAAATCTGTCTGTAGCCCAGTCTTGCGCAACATCCTTTCTGCTTCGGAACATGCTGAATACTTTGACACTTTGACTGAAGTCAATAGATTCTTCAAGCATGGCAAGCGACAGGACAAAGTGTCAGAGGTAATTGATAACGTATAACCACAGTTTAAACTGAAGCGTTTGAAGTCCTTTTGGCATACGCGATGGGTGGAACACCATTCAGTCCTGGAAACCTTTGCGGATCTCTTTCCAGCCAATGTAAAAAGCCTCAGCAATATCGTGCTGACAGAGGACATGGTTGAGTGGAACCGTAGGCCATTGCCGGTGTCAATGGCACAACTGTCAGCTATAAAAAAGGGTCGTTTCTAGACCTAAACTATATAAAGGGGGCCCACAGTCATGTTGCAGGAAAGATCAGTTGACATCACCCGAGCGATGGGTCTGGTGGAAGACGCCAAGGAAGAGTATTCAAGACGTTCGTGAAGGTGTTGAGTTACACTGAGAACCGATGGAAAAGGCACGCAAAACGGCGAAGAAGCTGGAACCAATACCCCCATGGTCCCGCGCATCTCAATTCACAGGGAAAATGTGGCATAATTACAATTTTACTTTTGAACCACCTGGTGGTGGAGTTGACCAGCAGGTTCATCCCAGACACCAGAAAGGGCGCTGTGGTTGTATGCCTTTTCATGTCAGTGATGGGTAGAGCGACCAATTTTTTGAGCCAAAAACTTAAAATTTTGACTTAATATCAATTTCCTGCTTTTGCAAGTGCAAAATAATTTAGCCTTCGGTGTTGTGGTTACATTTGAAGCATATTCATGCATTATACTTCAAAACAAATTGGTTAATTTGAGGCTGATGTATTGATTAGTACATTAACAACTACAGTAGAGTCAAACCTGAGAACATCATGAAATTGAAACACGTGTATGCATAATGGATTGAGCATTTATAAAGCCAAGAGACCACGTTTCTTGCCTTACCACGCATAGCCTACATAATATTCAATCGTCCAGTAGTTGTCAAAACCAGATCATTACGCCAGAAGTCGCAACAAACCCGCTTTTATTACAGAATTGCAACAAAACTTGCACAAGCATGTATATGTTGCTGTAGTTTCAATAAAAAACTGATGAAGAGAAAAAAACTGCTGCAAGATCAGTGTGACCTAACGATAAATTTTTATTTTTTTGACCTAATAATTTCAGAGGCGCTCATGGTCTGAGCGTGAAATGTGGTTTGTGGACGTTTCATAAACTTTAATAATGGCAGAAAAAATCCTGACTTCATTGAATTTTGGTTGCCCTAGTGATGAGGAAGACTAATAACCGGCGCTTATAACGTTGACAACCTGGTTGCGCTGTTCAAAGACGATCTACCCTCATCCATGTTAGTACTTTCGGAGCTTCATATGTAATCCAGCAAGTTCACCAACTGCGACCAATTGAAGCTCCCCAGCAGTGCGCTACAAGCCTCCACTGAAAAGTCAAAATAAATTTTAAGTTAGCGGTGGATGAATTTGCAAGGCGTCACAACCGCCGCATGGAACTGATGTGCATTTCCTAAATGAAGGGAGACCCTAGATCCGCTGGGCCGGTGGCAATCAAGAAGGGCTGCTATACCGTCCTTATTTCTAACGTTAGTCCCTATTTTTGCCTTATCTTTAGGCAAGAGGTTCCCAAAGGGGCATCACAATTCCCTGGTGCATTGTTTTGATATTGCAATGGCTTCGGTTGCTTGTTGGTAACGCCTTTCAAGTTTCATTGTGATCGATAAGCTCATTGATTGTATGCAAAGAAGCAACAATAGCGCAATTGATTTTTAAAAAATAGAACCATAATATCTGTTTTTACACAGGTCGCATTAACACTTTTCATTGAGAAGCTTCCATTTTTCTTCAAATATTATTTCATTTCCCTGTCGTCCTTATTTTTGGGTCCATATTTGTGGCGGCCTTTGTTAGGTGATACCCAATTGACATTGTTGATATCATAACGGGACGTATTCGTATTGTATATTTTATATACAACAGTACCGTCTTTTTCATTTAGTCATCGGTCAATCTACTGATATCCGTTGCTAGCATAATGTTTTTGTTCAGTGTTTTATCGTGTGTTAAAAATATTGAGAGAATTAAATACTAACAACGAGAATATATCAGCGTTTTTTACGAGGAATTAGGATTTCGATCGTTGCGTCTGTTTTATTTTAGAAATTATAAATAATATCAATGATTGACTGCAGTTGAAATCGTCGATGCTGCAACTGCAAGAAAATAGCTTATTCTGAACAGACTATGACCATAGCTCAGTGCTGGCGTATGCCTCAACCAATACAATTTGTCTATGACACGAAAGTAACCAAGTAACTAACCAATGAGACCGCAGAATAAATTTTATGCAAATGTTAATAAATTTTATGCAAATGATTTCAGGATTTACGGGCAAATAATTTTATTCAATTTTGTTAGCATTTCTACAGAAAATGCCCCACCAGACATGCATCAGAAATCAGAATGCACCAAATCGATTGTTTTTTATTATCTGAGCGAAAGTCCCGCAGACCCTCGAGGGCTCAGACTTTAATGGGCCTTCGCCGCTACGCCGTCAGGAACACACTCGGGTAAACTTAACCCAGGGCCCCTCCTAAAAATCCTGGATCCGTAAAGGTGTTTGCGCTTATAGGTAAGCCTGTTGCTACAAGGGTTTAGGATTATCCCCCAAAATGTGGTTTAAGCCCGACACAGTTGGGATAAGGATACATGAGGTTAGTGTTACAAAAGGTGATCTGTTCGGTTTTGCAGTAGTTTTGTTCCGTGACTCCCCTCGCCCGTTCGTGACATCAGGGTTGCGTAGTCGGAGGTAAAATGTCCGACTCCGACCTTTCCAAATTTCCGACTTTCACATGACGTGAATGAAGTTTGGCTGTCAACAATTTTTTAGCAACTAGCAACCAATGGAAATCGTGATATACAGCAAGAATTCTACTGTATGTTTCAATAAAAGTTTCAAAAGTAATTGTACCATTTCAATAGGCACGAATTAGGATTCTTAAGTTATGAGTGCGATGTAAAAGATGATTCAATCGGACTTCCGGAGTCGGATAAAAAATCCGATCCCGGCTTCCAATATTCTCAGGGATCCGACTCTGCAACCCTGCCTTGCATCAAATTATCCGTCGTTTATATTTTCAGCAACACCCCTCGGAGAAATAGTGTAAAAGTTTCTGATGACGAAGTGCGTTTAACTGGCTGTGATCGAGACTAACCTGCTGACGAGGATTTATTCAACTCAGTGTAGAACAGTTTTTATGCACAGTTTGTAGAAAAAAATTAGGAACTTGCGGAGTAAAAGTGTGGTGTCGTTTGATGATTAAGATTTTCTATCTGTTTTGCGTTCACAGTTCAGTTGCAAGTAGTTAACCGTTACTTTTAGCTGCAGTGTTTCGCCCAGACTGCCGATTACATTGTTGACATAACAATCGTCAGTTACTCAAGACGGCGATCACTGGGACCAATGGTCGGCCTGGCACCCTTGTTCGTCGTCGTGCGGTGAAGGATACGAGACGAGGGTGCGCGAGTGCTTGGACGTGAGCGACCAACGCGTCCATCACGGACGTTGCACGGGCGAAGCCTTCCAGCGACGCGATTGCGACAGCGGCTCGTGCGTTCAGGGAGAGTGGGGCCAGTGGTCGCAGTGCAGCTCCTCGTGTGGAGGAGGCAAAAGGCATAGGTAAAGTTAAGCTTTTGGCGAGCTCTGACTGAAAGCATCAAAAATTTTTGAGTGATGTTCAATTCGCAAGTTGCCCGGATGTTGGCAGCGCGGTCAGGCTTATCATCGAATATCACAGGAAATCGCCTCACAAAGTTTGATTTCAGTTGGGTCAGTAAAGGTGGCAGACCAGCCTGGTTATACTGTCTCAGTGGCAGTGGCAAGAGGCAACAATCCTGAGAAAAAGCAAAGCCGATAGCTGTTACAGCGCCTCGTAGGCGCCAAAATTGGCCCGGACACGTAACGAGGCCCAAACAAAACATAGAAAGCAAACTGCAAATAAAATATGAAAAAATTGTAATTTACGGAACAGTCCAGCGTTCTTTGTAGAAATATTGCCGGGCATTTTATTAAGTTCAGCACATTCAGCGTCATGTGCGCCTGCAGGCGGGTAGACTGGGTGCCCTCACAGCCATCTGGAAGCCAGGAGATGATGCAGACAGAGCTAACGCAATTACTCAAAGTTCAGAAAAAAAACAGCTACGCAAGTATTTCATTGTGACATTCAGCGGACCTTCTGTTGTAGTAAACAGTTCTGCAGCCTTTAATAGCCAGTGTAAGTAAATGAATTTTCTTCAAGCTTTGCGCTTAGCCAAACAGAAGCAAGAGCGAGTTTACGATTTTGTTGTCACGTTGATGTGCTGACGAACATTCAAGTGAAAAAAAACACTTTTAAAATTTAAACAACTTTTTGCAAACGATTCTGTTCTTCGAAGGTTTTTTAAGTTTCAAACCTTTGTCGAAGGCACAATCCAACCACGTTTTGAATGAATCGGGTTTAAACCCACGCACTTCATTTGTTGTGCGAAAGGTATAGCACAACACAAATTCCTGGAACTTGTTTTTTTCGCAAGTGCATTCCACTAAAATGTTCATAACGTAAAAACGTTGAGGATCTATTAACGCTATGTCACAGTGTGGGTGACGGTAGCCTCGTTGTGTAGCGTAGCTAGTGGAAACTATTAGAATTTATGACGTTTTGTAAAGTAAGACTAAAGCTTGACAAAATGTTTGTCCCTTACATGCAAACAAATAAAGATAAAAAGAAGCAAAGTAAACGGCTTTTGCTTGGTGTAAAAGGGAATGCAGCGTGTATAAAAATTCGTTACATTGGATAATGCTGTTTGGTAGACGTGTTAAAAACTGTTCAATTGTTGCAACTTGCAACCATGTTCAAAGTATTGAAATCCTACTGCTGGCAAAAACTAAGTTCAAAATAATAACAAAAGGTGAGCAAAACTTGTGTTCCGGACCCAGCCGATTATTCCACCGGCCTGGCCGTGGCAAAAATCCTAACCAGGCCGTGATGTGATGTGTTACAAACAACAGACACGTAGTCTGATTGTCGTCAAACCAAATGAAGGTTACGGAATTAGTAGGTCTGAGGTGCGACGACTGGCATCGTGAAGTGTTCTGTATTGCGTGATTGCGCTTGTGAGCGAACATGCGTGTCCCCCTCGAAAGAAAGCAGCAAAATTGTGATGGGCCTTCTGGAGTTGAGCTGAAACCCATTGTTGGCAGCGTGGTCAAAGGTTCTAACGGCAGTAATCCATTTTCGCTGCATGTGTGAGTGAAACAAATAGGATTCAAATAAATGCGGTAATTTATCACCCTCTGGTTTTTACTTAGGCTACGCTCATGGGCGTCGGAACAATTTTTTTCCAGGGGGGGCGCAAAAATGGTGAAATTTCATTTTACCCACTCGAAACCAAGAAAACAACCTTTTTTGCTAAAATTTAATAGGCAAATGTCTAATTTCAAAATCCAGGGGAACAGGGCCCCTCCTGCCCAGCCCCTTCCGACGCTCAAGACTACTCTGTCAATAGCTCATCATCGTCAACGATGGGATGCGTCATTGATAGCAGAAGTTGTCGCTACATGTTACTTACACTTTAACAGCTAAAGCTGACGTGCCTGCCAAACAATCCTGTGTGAGAAACGTTCGAAAAGCATCCCGATCAATAGTGCGTTCTGTATTCTCTTTAAGTGCTAGATGCAAACTCGAAATAACTGCTAACCCAACCCCGGTGTGTTTTAATGATTTGATTAACTGGCTATTAAGAAACACCGGTTGAAAATACTGGCGTGAAGAGGTGATCAGCTATTTTGCAGCCGTTTGTTGCCAGAATACTATGAGAATTACCGCAGATACTGTTGAATAATCGTGCAGCCGCAACTAATTTTGTTGCATTGTTGTAATCAGTGCCCGCCAAGCATTGTTACGCATGTATCCCGTTTTGCGTTGTTGTTTCAGGAGCACCTGTTGCTATCCTAGAAGCACCTCGAAGATTGAAACCTGCAACAACACTCCTTGTCCCACAGGAAGTAATGGTTTGAATCAACTTGTGTTTCGTGACAGCGAAACTTTATTCAAGCGTTGTTAATTATAGCCTGATCGGCGGCCGGATCGTGTCATCAGTAGTGGTCCTAGTGAGTGTGCAAGGGTGTGTAAAATGGGAGCCCCCATTTTAATTTTCCGCGCTTTGAGGGGGACACCATTTTTAGTTTACGCGCTTTCAAATATTTATGAGTTTTTGTTTGAAATTGTATTTTTTACTATAATGATTACATATTATTTGGTAGAAAAGCTAATTTGGTTTGCTATATGGGTGGCAGTTGTTCAGGTGGCTGTAGTCCTAACTATTTCATTCATTCCAGTCTCATCATTAAAAATTGTATTTGATTTGTTCAAAACAACAGGGCCCTGTGGTCTCCAGGAGACCACGAGGAGACCACTGCTCATGGCCTTGTTTCTTGTAGATGCTAATTGCTGCAAGATTGTGTCTCTGCAAGGGGGGCACGAACCATGAAAGGTTAGGAACGCTGGTTTAAATCTTTATGGGGAAGCTTTCCTTTTTTGAGCCATTAATGTTTTCCTTCGCTTTACAGTTACTTGATTTTCACTGCAGAGATTCAAAAACAAATGTTGGTATTATTAGTACATTTTCTTCAAGGGTTATTCGAATGTACTTATGACAGAATGAGTGTATGAAGTTTTTGCGCGTAGTATAATAAGATACTACACTACCACAGTGATGGAGTAGCAGATCGCAGTTTTTAGTGATTTTTGAGACTGCAGCGAGTTGTGGACGTATGGGTGGGTTTCCTGCTTGTGTGCAAGACAAATGAACGAAGCTGTAGATGATGATATATTTTCTGTCCATTTATTTAAGAAACAGTGGGATATTAATTTACTGTACATTGCGTGCAACTGTATTATTTGTGTAGCGCATTATAATGCATATATGGGAAGGACAATGCAATACAAAAGAAGGTATACGAGTTCATGTAAAATTCAGCATTGGATATGACTGTTATTGTAAATACATATCGCATATTTTGAGAACGATGACCTTCTTCCGATCCTTCATTTGCGCGTGCGCATGGCGCCCCAAAATATTCTGCACAGGGGCCCGCAAATTGCTAAGACCACCACTGCGTGTCATCACGACATTCCTTCACAAATTTACTGGGTCAGGCTTACGTTTATTGAATTGTTTTCCAACTTTCAAAAAATTTCGCAATTATGGAAAATCTTGCAAAAGATGTCAAAAAGGATACTTTCAAAATTTTTTGAAAAATAAGTTTTTGGTAAAATAATATTTGAGAACAAATGTTATAGAAACAAGAATGGGAATACCAGCAGGATCGTATCTCGCGCATTGGCCGGACTGGAATAGGCCCAAAAGTATGCGTTTTCCGACCGACCCAGGTCCAAGTACAAAACTGTGCAGCACTCTTAAAAAAGAAACTCAAATTTCGAGTTGCCTCAACCAATACAGCCTACGGGTCACACTCCATACTTCCGGATTACAATTTTCAGGCTTAGCTTCCTACACTTACCGTGCAATTGCCCCAAACAGTTGCAGCTTTGCTTGTAACTGAAGCGATTGCAACTGGTGAAGAAAATCCCATCATTCAAACCAAACTGTTCACCTGAGGCTGCAAGACGACGGTGGTTTATTGACAAGGGGGAGGCTACTCTGTCACAGACAGGAATGCTTTGCTGATGGATCTAACAGAAAAGGGTAACTTCGCACAAACCAGCAAAAGAACGATATAAGTATGTCAATTGAGCACTGCTGGTGGTCTTCTATCCGAGCTGCTGCAAAATTGTTTCAAACTTACAGAACATCCGCGGAAAAGCACTTTTCACCATTGTACGGTTCGGCCATGATGCCAATCAACCAAAACATATACAGTACTCCAAACTAAATTTAACAAAAACTTTATATCACAAAAAATTTCGTTTTTCAAAAAATCTTGATTGATTTTTATTATTCACTACCAGGGTTGCGGAGTCGGAGGTAAAATGTTCAACTCCAACTCCGACCTTTCCAAAATTTCCGACTCCGGACTCTACTCCTTATCACAGTGAGTGAAATTTGACTGTCAACAATTTTATAGCATCTAACACTCACTTGAAATCGTGATACACAGCAAGAATTATCTGTTTCAACAAAAGTTTCATAAGAAACTGTACCATTTCAACAGGAATTCCCAACATAGGAGTGTGATGCAAAAAATGATCCAGTTGGATTTCCGCAGTCGGACAAAAAATCCGACTCCTACTCCTTACGCCTCCAACTCCGCAACACTGTTCACAACGATTCCAGGTCGGGTCACACCGAAGACTTGAAAAACGGTACTTGCGGCCTGTCCAGCCTCGTGCTCAGGGTTGATGGATGGGCGCAAGGGAACAGTTCACGCGTGGTGCTGTCATTGACTCGCCGACTGTGCAGCATTTAACTGCGAAAGCAGCCGCGTGACCCACGGCGCAAGCAAGCGGAAATGGGCACAGCTAACCACTCGTGACACTTCGAATATATACGAAGCTGAACTGAAAAAGTGCTTTATCAAAAAATAAAAGATAAAAAAAACTTGAACAAACAAGTTATTTTGAATAAATTTTACACACTCTCTTCCGGAAAGAAAGCTTTTTTCAAAAGATTTTTTTAATTTAAAAAACTTCCTCAAAGGTAAAAATCTGATTCAGACTTAATTTTAACTATTTTTATGATGGCACGATTCGGCCTGAACTGACCTGCACGCGCTTCGTCGAGTTTTACAACGTATGCGCTAGTGGTGGGAAATCTTATTTAGTTTTTTGAGCCTCTGGACACGTTTTTTTTGGTTAGATTTTGAGAGCTTCCTGCTTCTTGCCAAAACTAAGTGTTTTCGCTGCACAGCGGTAGCGTCTTGGTCCCCATGGAGTCTCTGGACCCCGTGTTCGAGAACCTGCGGGACCGGTTGGCGGCGCCGGACCAGGAAATGCGTTGACGTCTTGCACAACGTCGTGAGCACCCGCCTCTGTCCATGGAAGCTGCCCAGTTACGTTGACATGGAAACATGCAACATTGACCCCTGTCCGGACAGTACTGGCGCAGGTAAGGGTTTTGTGAGTAAAAGTGGCGTGCGGGACAACGTTTTGAGTGGTTTTGGGCAAGAGCTGCCTGTAAAAGAACGGCTGTGAAGTTTCAGAGTGGTAACGTAGCAGTTAATACTTGTTTTGCTCATTTGCGCCTTCGCCAACTGCACGCTGTCCATTCAATCCGTATCATCGCCCAAGCTACTTTGAAATTTTTGCATGAGATCAGTTCAGTGGCGGATCCAGACCAGGCGTTTCGGGGGGGCTGTCAAATATGGGGGCGCCAAAAAGGTCTTCACTTGCTTAAATACCAAAGGTTGTCTTCGACAATCGTTGAGTGTCACAAAAAAGTGGTTAGCTTTTGTAGGCCAAAAACATGGATATTTTTGTTGGTCGAACTATGCGATTTTTCAGGGAATAACCACAGTTTGAAAGCGCTTTATACCATTAATTCAGAAAACGTTTGAAACGGGTCCCAAACAGTGGGCCTCATTTTTCACACGCTACACATATCTCGTATATTTACAAAATGTATTTAAAAGGTATGAAAGCATGCTGCGCGCAAGCGTTTGCCACTGTTTTGGCTATCCCTAGCGAAATCAGTGGAGGGCAGTGTCTGAAACGCATTCCCGACCTGGTTAGAAGTAGAACGGTTCTTCTATAGACTTGGAAGTGACAACTCATGTCCCACGATGATAGGATTCTAATAAAAAGCTAAATGACGATCGCGTTTCCAAGCGAAGCTTGTGCATTTACATGCACATGAAAAATTTATTGCTGATGCGACAATTCAAAAATCAAAACGTAAATGAAAGTCACTTGCCATGACACTACTCCCATTTTAGGTAGCTCTGCTGGCTATCGTGAAAAATCTCATAATCGCATGATAGATTCACACTGGGCCTTTAAAGCATATTGCCCTAAAATACATTTAACGCCACTTATAAAGGTAGATTTTCAATCAAGTGTTTAATGCCGTTTCACATTTTTCAACAATTGATTGCTGATGTGAAGTAAAACACATCAATCCCACTTGAGCAGGTCATTAAAAAATGTTGTGACACCGTTAGTCAGAAATAGCAGCAAGCGGGTTGAGCCCCCAAATTCACAATAAATACCTCCAAAGTCACGCTCTAGTCCCCCCATGAAGTCATTTTTTAATTCATTGTATACTATTACGAAGTCCCCGAAGAAGCTCAAAGCCACCCCCGATGCTGTTGATCTGGCGATGGATCTGCTTCTATCCAACCAAGCCAGAAAATGCAGATGAGAATCAGCCTATCGCCAATTTGAAACCACGAACCTTCGCCAACACCACAGTCACCGGTAAAAAAGTTAGTTTTCACCAGAACATTGCTTTTCTGCTCAAATTTATATGATGTAAGCGGAATGATCGAACAACCAATAAGCTAAGCATTTTTCTGTCGGTTGCAGATTTCGCTAACAATGCCATAATTGTTTTTACGTGGCCGGCGTGAGTTGTCTACGGGTTTGCAATTGCAACAAAAGGATCAAAACCACAGCCTTCAGCCACTGTTGTCTGACTCATAGCCAGGTTGGGTCGAAAGACGTCGTCATTCCCTCAGTTTTGGACTGCAAATATTCAAATGTTGAGCAAAAATTGTTATGACCGCGTAAAATCAATGATTCGATCCACCAAGCTGTAGATAGCCAGTATTTTGCCAAAGTTTCTGCGTTAGAGCTATAGGCGTACGAGATGGGGGGAAGAGTCGGGCAAGATTAAAAAATTTCAGGAAAAATTTCCCGATATGTTTGGGCAAGTTGCTCAAGCAGAATCATCGCCCTGCAAAACTTTCCTATTCTTTCCGTCACAGTGGCGCAAAAATAAGGGCGAATTGAAAGTTTTGCCTTCCAAAGCCAAAGATTCCCTCATGCCTCTGGTTAGAGCTAAGTACCAATACCACCATGGTTTGTTGAGGCGCGTCGCTGCGCGCAGAATAATCACGGGCGTAACGACGGGGATGCAAGGGGCACAATTCCCCGGGCGCCGTTGACTGCGGGGGTGCTAACAATGTCACAAGTATACTACTTCAATACAGCACATTTGTTTCCGAAAGACCCCAGGTTCGAACATGGGGGTGCCAAACTTGCTTGCTGGCCCGGGCGCCATCTAACCTCGTTCCACCCCTAGCAGTAATTCAATACTTCGTTGCGTTGTTCATGTATATCAAGTGAGGAGTTTCACAGTTGTATAGTTGAGTCATAATTCCTTGAGCTAATTGAGCACGTTCAATGCATTTTTGTCACATAGCGGCAAGTTTTTGCTAACGTATACTTTTTCACATGCTGCATTATGGTTCAGTCAGGTGCTTAGTTCCGTCAAGAAACTCATCCACTCACCTTTACGTTGCAAACCTACGATGCAGTCGTCCTGTGGGCTCGCGAACTGCACTGGCAACAGCCCTGAAACTGTTTTTTCGTTTTCATTTTAGTGGCTTGTAAAATCAGTTATAAGTTTTCCATATTACGTTCCTATTTTCACTGCTGCCTTTCATTTCGAGGCTGTCATCACGCGTTAGAAACAAACTTGTAAAAAAACAGACCAATTTTGTACAGCCCAGCCAGGGGCGTATGGAATGGGGGGCACAATTCCCCGGACGCCGAATCACTGCGGAGGGCGCCGAAAAGTCCCAACAATATCACTGTCTTCAATACAGTACACATACTTCCGAAAGACCTCAGGTTCGAACATGGGGGCGCCAAACTTCTTGCCCCGGGCGCCATCTAACGTCGTTATGCCCCTGAGCCCATAGGCAAGTCGAGAACTGCAATAAGCGAAAGCGACTGCGTTTGTAATTACTAGTTTATAACGTAAGGCTGGGCAGTTCTCACGCGGCAAAGAAATAACGAAATAGTGGTACTATGAGGAAGCAATAGCATTTTTCCCGTTATTCGGTAAAAGGTTGGATAAAGTCCGGCATGTAAATCCTGACGTTTAACCAAGCGAAAAACATTGTATATTTTAGAGTATTTTGCATCTCTGTTTCTACTTCCATGGGCACCAAAAAGGGGCGCATTTATGGCAAGGGAGCGCCACAAACGTTTGGGGGGGCAGTTGCCCCAAATTGCCCCCCCCCCTGGATCCGCCACTGGATCAGTTGCTCCGCAGCGACGATGCGACTTAATCGAGAACTGTCACTTTTTTCGCTCCCCATTGCGAAAATGTGCTTTCTTACATGCAGTTGTGGTCTTGAACTGGGAGCCATGGGAGAGCTGGGGATCGTGTTCGGCGTCTTGCGGTCTTGGTGCGCGACTGAGGTGAGGAGGAGACAGACGCGGGCTTTTTTCTCTTGTGCGATTATATTATTTATTTTCCACGTGGATCAGTGGTTCTTTTCTTTTCGATATTGTCGTCGCGTGAGCCTTGGCAGAATTGGAACGAATGTGTGTAAATGGGTAAAACTAATGAAGCAAAAGATCTGCGAAAAGCCATACCGCTTCGCATAATGCAACGGATTGCACCGTCGAAAACACATACTACCAGAATTACAAAACACAATCTGTGTCACTGTCTTTCAAACATCCGAACTATTTCTTTCCAGCACTGCACAATATGGCAAAAAGTATTTAGCTGTATTTTTTGTTTATTTTGAGTCTCGCCAAGATTTTCCATAGAAAAAATTTTGTGTTCAGCCCACGTACTCGCTTTCACGAAATAACTGAAAGAATTTTGGAAACGTAGGGTCTTCCAAGCTCTGGATTTGTGATTGCAGCTGCGGCACTTCGTGACTTTGCTCTGATGGTATGATGAGAAGTTGCTGGAGGTCGCAGTGGATGTCACTCTTAACAGATTTTTTCATTGCAAAAATTGTTCTTTTTCCCGTGTCAGTGCCATCCACTGTGAAGACATTTTGTGATTGTTTCTTACGTGCAAATAGAACAGAGAAAAAGCTCGAAGGTTGCTGAAGGAAACCCGACATGAGGACCGCGCTGGAAGTTTTTCCCTTGTTCGCGTGCCAGTTGTTTTGTTGTACCCGTTGTACTAATTAAGTTTAACAGTGCTTCAGTGTGGTGTTGCTCCGGCAACCATGGTAACATGCAAAACGATACCTGTCGTACCATTTACGTCAGATCTACGTTTGCCCACCAATCCGCGCAAAGCGTCTATAAATTAAGGACGTAAGTTCAACAGGTTGCTGGGTCCTGGACGTCCACACCAGCCAACCTTCTTTTTCCGTCTGACCTCGGTTTTATTTTTTGATGAACAAGCAAACAACACACGCAATTAGGCGAGTCGTGCACCATTTGTACAAGTTTTGAAAACCGCTTTTACTGATAGCATTTATTCGCGCCAGTGTTGTTTATTTTTACTATATTTCAGGTACCGAAAATGTCCTGCTGGCGGAGTCTGCGTCGGCGACAGCGACCAGTTAAAGGGCTGCAAGATATTAGACTGCCCAGCGCAGACAGGTCGCGTAGTCACTTGATTTGCTTACTTTGTAAAACTATTGAGAAAATTGCGAACGATCGCGTCCTTTCCAACAGATCAGGTCCTCGCCGCCTGGGGACCGTGGTCGGGCTTGTCGCTGTGCAGCGCGGCGTGCGGCGGCGGGACAGCGACGCGGATCCGCTACTGCTACGGCGCCAACTACGAGATCGTCGGCACGTGCTTGGGAATAGGAGCGGCTGTCAGCCAAGAGGAGGAGACCGTCGACTGCAACGAACAGGTCGGCACCGCTGCTGAGGTCGCAGCTGCTGCGCTGAGGCGACCGTCGTGTTGCTTTCGGCATGTTTCGGCATGTTTCGGTTGTTTCGGCATGCTTTCGGCATGTTTCGGTTTGTCAAATAAGTGGAGTCTTCAAAAAAAGCGGCTGGTTTGAATTCTTCGGCAATTTTTTTGTTAGGAAATCGATTTCACGTAACACTACGCCTCTTCTGTCCTGAAATCTTATTCTAAATAGAATCTTTCTACGTGCAATTCGTAATCATCGCAAAAAGAAGAAAACAGAGCCCCGTCGGCTGGTTCCTCGAAAGCTTACAGTAAGCCGATAGCTTTTAGTTGTCGGTTTGTTAAAGATTAAAAAGCAAGATCGACCCGGTTAGATGTGAGCAGTTCGAGGTAATGTCGAGTTTAGCCTGAAACGTCGAAGAAATCGTGTTGAAATATTGAATTAGATGTTGAACTCCTCGTTGAAAACAGCACACCCTGCGGTAGCATTGGGAGGTGAATGCTAAGCTCGCTTTACTTCAGTGAACGCAATACAGTTGCGTGACGTTTAAATGAAACAGTCATCGTCGATCAAACAGTGAAACCGCTATTTCATGATCCACCTCCAAAACGAACGTGCTGTAGGTGTTGTTGGTGCGGCCCAGACTCTTGATTTGATCTGGAAATATCAGAAAAGGAGCAAGTAGTCAGTAGATCACAGAATACAAACATTACTTTACGAAATCAGTGTGCGGTTGTATTGGCTTTCTGTGCCGCAGACAGATTCAACATCAGCGCAAGTAACCAGGGTTAGGAGTTTGCTTATCCTCGGCAGTGTGTGCCAGAGTTGTAATTCGGGCCGGGCTCGGGCTTAAGTTTGTCAAAATATTTCGGGCCTGAACAGAAAACGTTTTTATAACGTTAAGAGTAACGAGTTTTATCTTTGGTGACTAATTTTGTTGTGCTCACCACGGTGACTTCTGTGAGTGAAGTGATTGTGATTTTTCTTCAGCTAATTCTGTTTGCAAACACAGCTGCGTTCTTTTGTTCTCTGCTGGGATTGGTCTCACATTTTTTGTGAAAAGGCGACAGCGGTGAAGAAATCAGCACGCGATGGCCTTGCGTCGAAAAGATCAATCACTCACGCGATTCTTGGCTTGTTTTAAGATATGATGACCTAGAAACCGTTTTTTTCATGCTTATAGCGCTATCCTAGAGCATTTCTTTTATGCCTACAGCCCCATCGTGGATAGTTTCGTGACAGTTTATTTTTTTCTTGAGAAACATTATATTCCGCAGTATTATCGTTGACTAACAAGCTAAGTTTTTGCTAGATTGTGCCAATGTTTTGGTCAAGGTTGTTGCTAATTTGGACCAAGCCGGTTGTACCTACAGCTACACCCGTACACTACGTTTTTTGTTACCCATATCTTAACTCACTCGGTAAATTTGGCTGTCGGGCCTAAATCGGGCTTCAAAGATAAATCTCGGGCCGGGTTGGGGCTTGTGATTTCGGGCCGGGTTCGGGCTTCAAAATGTGGCCCGTTTACAACTCTGGTGTGTGCATTGGGCGACGTCAACTCCACACGGCTTGCGTCGCCTTATTCTGCACGATCCAGCCGATGAAAGGAAAAAGCAAACATTGTGAAATTTTTCACTACTGGTTGTACTGTTTTCTTCACGCAACTAAGGTATCCATTCATTTAGCAATCGTGCGGCAATTCGCATAATAGCGTCAACAGCTGCCCTGAATAACTTGATGTACTGTTCAGAGTAAAGTGCTATTCAATGACAAGCCACCATCAACAAACTTTTTTGTATTTTTAAAGACAGTGACATCGAAACACAAATGTATTTTGTTATATAAAACCAGGCACTTACGGTCAAATATCATCCAATGCCGTATAATTTTATGGTTTGTTCACGTCCTCGTTGCGTGCAGTTCATCGTGTTGCTTGAGACAAAAATCTGGCGAAGGTTACCCTGCAACCAACGTTCTAAGAGATTTTCGAAATTCTGAAGTCATGACTTCAATCTTGTGCTTCAGTCAAAAACGTGCGAAAGGTTTTAACACGAAACGCCTCAGCCGTAAGTAGGGCTGGATTCAAGTAATAAATATTGATTGTTTAAGTAATAAGTAGTTTCTAACAGATGTCTTCAGTAATTCAAGCAAATTAGGAAAATCGATGTTTAGATTTGCAATTTTTAAATCACATAATGGGTGGTTCAGACAAAATTCACACCTGTTGGCCTCGATTCAATTTCCTGGAATGAGCTTCTAGCTCCAAATCGTATTCACGATGCCAATCAACAATTGTGACTCACAAAGCGTTCTGCATACGAAAGAACTCTGTTCGCCTTTAATGGTTTCTTTTATCTGTGATGATGCATCTATGTTAACAGCAACAGACGCGGTGTTACGGCAAGTTTCCCTTTAATTTCAAATTATTCCGCTCTGTTCTCGCATTAAGTGTCGCCGTTGTTTCAGCCCTAAGCGCACGGTGCCTCACTTCATTGCTACGCTTCGTTTGTGTGCTGGTCGTCTATGGTGGTCAGGCAGTTAGTGAGTGGCTTCGTATGGAAGCGTGTATACTTCGGTTTAACCGACGACGACGACAACGACGAAGTAATTTAGGTTTCTTCCATTCGATACGTGTTTTTTTTCTGGTTGACAACGAGGGTTGTACCACTGTATTGTGTGTAGCAGCTTGGGCGACGAGGGTCGCGCTGCTTCGTGTAAACCGTGTATCTTGTGTCAAACGTCTTGAACCGTAAAAGTCGCGTTAAACAAAGTTCCGCAACAACTAATGTTACTGGCTGTAACACGTGACTTCTAAAATCTTAACTTTTCTAACACAAATTACTTGAAATATCAAGTAATAGAAAAAAAGCAAGTAATAAGTAAAGGTTTTCAATAAATAATGACTTACTTGAACCAGCCCTAGTCGTAAGTTACGAAAGCTAAATTAGTTGTTACATATCGCCATCGTGCGGATAGTTCAGTGCTGAATTTCCGTAACTGTGCATTTGGATTCTGGTCTGCAACAATCAGCAACTGTTGCTCCACTGTTTGAATTCTTTCATCCTCCTCTTGTCCAAGTTTTTGAGCGAAAATCATTCCAAACCGGACGTGCCACTGGAAAAGGCTCGTAGCAAATTTAGTACAGTAGCGTGTTGTTGTTACAGCATTGTCTTCGCATACGTTCGTAAACAAAAACACATCTTTTCAGACGATTTACAGCCTTCGTGTTGAGTCATTCTTGTTCGTGAACGTTGAACCTAGGTACGCAAGCTCCTCCACTTTTTCGTCACTCCCGCCATTCACCTGAACACGCAGTCCTGATCGTCCATTGCGCTTTACGTATGTTTCATTACGGAGCAGCGCAAAAACAAAAACCACCAGCGGACGTTCTGCGACGGTGCTCCCGTCCCGAGCTTTGTTTGTTTCGTTTCAGCCGTGCTCGGGGTCGACATCGCGGATTGCGCAAGGGAGGATGGATTCGGATCTCACTTACGGCGAAGTGTACTCAGGCAAAAGCAACAACTCGTCGCCCCACTGGTCGCGATGGACCCTGTGGTCTTACTGCAGTGCGTCGTGCGGGGTGGGCAGCCAGACGAGGTAGTGCGTGACTTGCTTTCTGACGCACCTTCCCTGTTGTGTTTGTTTGTAAAGCCTTTATTAAGTAGTGTGTGATTCGAAACGTCTTCGGAAAATTATTATGTTGCATTCCCAACATGACGAAATGCAGTTAGAATATACCGCATGACAGTATATACCCTTCTTCCACAGGAGACGCATTTGCATGTTTGGGAAGGTTGGATTTGAAGGCTGTGTAGACAATTGGATGCAAAGTCAGAAATGCGATGCCGGAGAATGTAATATACTGCATATGTTTTCATTGACTTATTTTTTTTTTTTGACTGAGTCTGTTTTCTTGATAGTTTCTGCAGTTGATTTTTTTTCAATACGGGCTTTTAAAGACATGCAAGTAATTCCATTGCATACCACACCTGCACATACACTCATTCGTAATATTCCTGACATTACTTTCAAAGACCAGGATCAAAGTTACCTGGTGTTATTCTGCTTAAAAAACTAGGTTGTGACTGGCGTTGAATCTTTGTGAAAGATTAATACTCCTCAGTGTTCAAATTTGCTAAAAATCAAATTGCAACTGTTGTTCAAATGCCAGCTCCAAGAACGTCCTGGACTGAATTAATGCTTCAAACCGCAAGGAATAAACTGCCCTTGCTTCGCAGATTTGTGTGACGATGAAATGACAATTTACGAACTTTTTTTTAGGGAAGAAAATTATAACAACAGAGTTTCGGAAGGAAACTCGCTGTAGTTCATACAACTGTTTAAAGTTATGCTTGTTGAAAAAAAACGATGCCAAAAAGTTCACTCTTATCACGGGCGAAACGACAGGGGGGCAAGGGGGCATAACATGAGGGCCGAACAGTCCCAACAATGTCACAAGTACTTTTTTAATGCAGTACATTTGCTTCCGAAAGACCTCGGGTTCGAACATGCGGGCGCCAAACTTGCTTCTTGCCCCGGGCGCCATCTAACCTCGTTACGCCCCTGCTTGCCGTCCCGTTGTGTCCGCGCCACTATGACACAAATAAGTGACGGTTGCGATGAAGCTTCGCACTGACGGAAAAGCGCCTGTTGGCTGAACAGCCGCGATAAATCGATGACCATTAATTAGAGCTCTTGGCGGTTTCCGGACGGTTGGGAATCGCTCCAGCAGCGTTTGCGCGAGTGCACATGCACAGCAATCGGTATCCACTTTGCCAGGACAGACGTGTGCCCCGCCATAAAAGCGCGTTTACACGGGCACAGGGTTTGTTTCCTAAGGCGAACACCCGTGGCACGTTGAAAGCGCCAAGCCGCGACAGCCACATACACGTTACTCGTCGCTCGGCTGTTCGTGAAGCGAAGGCTAACATTTGTTTATCACAAAATAGCAGGCAAAAGATTTACAGCAGTCAGAAGCAACCTCGGAGTGGCTGCCTAGTCGGACCAGAAACGCGGGCTGTGATCTAACAATGGATTTATGACAATAGCGATTCAGTATACACAGTGGCAGGCCATTCTTCAGTTGATTGCAGTGTTACCAACCTTGCGGTTTTCACGCGGATTTGGACTTGTTTTTTGTGGATTTGCGTTTTTTTTGAAGACTTGGGGGTTGCTTGTTTTTGGGCTTATTTTGATCAAAATTTGCTTGTTTTTTGGGCTTGTTTTTTGCAGATTTCTGTAATGCGGATTGCTTTTTTTCAAATTTTATGGCCAGTTTGCTCTTTCAATTTACTGCAAAACGAACTTTGGGCGTGTCTTTGTGCAAATTTGCTCATTTTGGGCTTTTTTTCGGATTTGCCTCCCTGTTTTTGTATTTAACTAACCTGCTGGTTTTATGTTTTTTTTATTTTCCTACCAAACGCACGTGGTGCGTGTTTTTCCGTTAAATTACCCAGTTTGGGCTTGTTTTTCAAAATTTCTAGCTTGTTTTTACAAAATAACCTGGCATCACTGGTTGAATGACAACGTCTATCCACTATCCTCGTGCTGAAGGATCACGACAACTCTTCTGACAGCGTAAAAGAAATGCAGACATTGCAGAGCGACTGTATTTACTATGCGCTGCACCTGAATTTAAAGGCTGCTACGTTACTGTAGCCTACGTTACAGCAGCATCAAGAACCGATACGTCATGTGGTAGCAAGACCTTGTACTGCACATCAAACGGCCGGTTAAATCATACAGATATTACATGCGACTTTTTCAACGCGATATATTCTTTAAGTAGATGACTGAGTAGTGGCTCTATTAAACCAAAAAGTAGATACAGCCTTGCGTAGAGTCTGTGTTGTCTGACGCACAAGGCCTTAAAGTAAGCAGTCTTGTTTGTCGAGTTGTTCACCGCAATGATTGCAACTTAGCACAGTCTAAAGGCAGGGCTGTGGAGTCGGAAGGATTTTTAACCTGAGGAGTCGGAGTCGCAGAAAATTTTAACGACTCCGACTCCGAGCTAACCTTTTGCTCGCCGATTGTGACTGTTTGTGCCACAAACGTGCGTAAGCGTCACACTTGGCAATTTAAGCAGCTTAACCTTTCAACAAAAGTTGATAATGGCTATTCAGAAAGGCTGCAGCACACTAACTCGCATGCCTACACTCAGGGGCGATGCCAGGTCAGCAGCGACACTCGGGCTCATCACGCAACTTATGCTGAGTGAGTGCAACCTTTCGAGGTTTGCGTCACTGAAATTTCCATTTGCTTTCATTCTGGTTCGCACTATCGTTGCTCTGTGACGTTAGTTACGCAACAATGAACAAGCAAGAAGTTCTCATGAGAACACCATTGTTGCGTATCGCACGTCACAGAGCAATGATAACGCCAGTTAGTCCTGTGCGTACTAGGCTAATTCATATTAGCCCGAATTCCCGGGCTATTTATCGTTCGTTTGAAATTATTCTCGAATGGGGACCGTCCATTAGATTGGAATTCAAATGTTGTATGCAAATCCATTGCTTCAAAAAACATTCAATCTGATATGAATTAACTTTACAAAAATGTTCTAACGGATTAGCCCGAGTAAGGCGTGAGCGAACGTATTCGTGAGAACCGTTGCTTTGCTACGAAAAATATTTTTGATTTACGTCACCTGCAAAGTGAACACGGAGGTTCAACATGAAACGAAAATATATGAACACTGACAAGACCCAATGGAAACAGCCCGAGTTAACAAATTTAAGCAGTGAAGTGGGTGGTGTCACAAATACGCAAAGCAAGCCAGCTCGCGTTCTACATTATAAAGCGTAGTCGAAGAATCGG
>Ga0210059_1001911_pt1 | contig 32072 bp, 24 predicted proteins | sample Ectturendosymbi2_FD_188042 | JGI IMG/M metagenome (GOLD analysis project Ga0210059, IMG submission 188042) | Ecteinascidia turbinata endosymbiont from Florida, USA - Sample 2 (SPAdes) (version 2) | ecosystem: Host-associated > Tunicates > Ascidians > Unclassified | place: Key West, Florida... | reverse complement strand
CATATCATGGATGTCTTTCAATGTTTCTCTTGCCTTTCCCTCACCTTTTCTTTTAATGAACCTTTTTTCAGGAGCAATTCTGTTGTGCAGCAGAGCCTTAGCCTCTGAAATTGTCTCTACATTGTAGTAATTTAGCATCATTTGAAATGTCGAGTCTAGAACTTTTGATTTATGTCTCTGATTCATAAAGAATAGCAGTGAATTAACTATAAATGTAGAGTTCTCATCCTTGGCTTTTGTTTTTGCCAAGTCGGAGATAGACAATGTTTCGTTGTCAAATAAAAACCCCGTGTTGGTTTCAGACCTACTTTGTTTTTTTGCTTCTCAGTCATGGCTCTACAGTGAAGAAAGTTAGTATCCATGTGATCTGAATTCGTCCACTGAACTTACAACCTGATATATTTGGCGCGTTATCAAAAGCTTCATGTCTTTCATAATGGTCACCAGTCAAAGGTTTGTCTTTATAGTGTGCAGCGAGGGATGTCCTAGTGATCTACATCAAGTTCTCAAGAATGGATAAAGGAATGCAGGTTCGATGATCGTGCTGGTACCAAAAGGGATGAGATGTGGCCAGATAAAAAACGTGAAGGTGTTTGAGATGCCTCCGTTCGGCTTAACGAAATTATCATTGAGAACTCAACTTAAGAAAGCTCACACATAGTGTACTGTGGTGCACAGTTTCTTCGAGTTCTTTGTGCAAGGCCAGCAAAGCGTCACAGGCATTGTTTTCTGATTGTAATTCCTGAATTGCGGGCGAGTGACTTGTTGTACAGGCATGTTGCCCAGCAACGCGATGTGACGATGTGTTTTGCGCGCTTTTTGTACGAACAACGCCTGAGTAATACAAGCCTCATGTTTAAATGTTAAGGGCACATAACAAATGGTTTTTAGCCGTGTTAAGCAGCCCGTGTCGCTGTCATATGGTACAGTCTTCATCTTCAGGCGGTGGCGTTTCGGTTTCGTTTCCTGTGCAACTGAATGAAACGCCAATTTTGAGTAGATACCTATATGTGTGGGTTATGCGGTGAAACCCAGTATGCGTGAAACCCACGCATACAGGTCTCTACTCAAAATGGTCGAGTTTCGCTACGTTGCACAGCAAACGAAACCTTGTCAACTCTTTACTCCGCCGCGCTTATGACACGGTCAGTTCCTACGAACTGGTGCACACGGAATGTATGAATATTAAGCGAATGTTATCTCGCAACGGGTACCCCAACAATTTTTGGACCGTTGCATTCAGCAATTCTTATACTGTAAAAACGGTGTCACACAACAACGTGGTGCACCGGCTGAACCCTCTCCTTCACCCAAATATATTTCATTACAACTACCGTATTTGGGTTCTGTATCTAACAGCATACGGCAGGAGCTCAGCAGTTTTATAAGACACAAGGCTGTAGTGAACGTGAAGCTACGTTGTTTTCAAAATACTGGAAAGCTTCAAAGCTGGTTCTCGATTAAGGACCGGCAAGCTTTATTCAACACTCAACTGTTATAACGTTGTTTGGAGGCGTACGTGCTCATGCGATGCTTCCTACATCGGGCAAACGCAACCCAATTTAATAAATCGTATAGAAGAGCATCGAACGCCACTACGCTCTTCAGTCTGCAGACACTTGCAAGCCAACCCAGATCATCGGGTTGACTTTCACCACCCCGAGGTTATTGGCAATGATATTTGGCGGGGGCTGCAGATTCTTGAATCTTTATTGATTCAAGAACACAAGCCAGAGCTGAATGCAAACATCCCATCGATGCCTCTATGCATTTTTAACTTGTAACAGAGCTTCATGCCTCACTCATGACGTCACGTGCCATCACCATCGGCGTGTATCCAGCTGAGTCATGTGACTACGTATGCTTCGAGCCACAACGTCACTACCGAAACAGCTCTTCGTGTTTTTCATTTTTCACAGCGTCTTTCTCCTGAGTGACCAATAAGAACGTGCAGCATGATCACTGCAGTTCAATTTGCAACGTACTGATGATGATAACAGTAGTCATCGAAACGTTTGCAATATGTCGTTGATATCGTTTTCATTGGCCGTAATTTTCATTATAAGGCTATTCAGCACTCCCGTTTTTCGTGTACCAAACCATCTTATATCAATAATGACCGGGTTTCTAAGCTTCATTGTTCATAGGCTGGGCGCTTCCACCATGCATGGCTAATCCTTCATACTCCATTATTGATTTCATTTCAAAGGACAAATCGGCTCTCCTTAGAAAAAGCGCCCGCGCAGCGAAAACCGGCTTTGTCCATATGCAAGCAGGAACATCCCATGAACTACAGTAGTTAAGGTGCTTTTTGCAAACCCCAGGCCTACTGCAAAGCTGATCTGATCGCGAGAACACTCTGCAGAGAATATGAACTTTCCTGACCATATTCAAGGTATGTGGACTGATGTGCCTCTTCTTCGTAATTAAACTAAAGGTTTCCAATAGAAAAAGATACAGTATTACGTTAATCAAGTTTTCCTTTCAAATTCAGTTTCATCATGTTTTTTTTCATTGCGACATGGTGGCAATTATCGCAACATTTTGAAGCTTTTTGGATGCCGTCGCTGGACGTAAAGCATCTGCTACATCGTTGCAGTCTTCTTTGCCGAAGCATACAAAGCTTTTATATTTACATGTGTAGCGCTATTCCATTAGAAGTACCTTACAGACTGTAAAATACTCAAATAGCTAAGCAAAACTAAAAATAAAATTATATGTTTGTCACTTGCGCAGATGCCATCAGATAAAAACGTCAAATATACCTGCAAGAATAAAACTTTGTCCAACCATACGCATTCTTTTGTTTAGAAAACAGCAACTTTGTTATTCAACAATAAACAAATAAAAGTTTCTGTGTGCCGAAAATTTGCATGCAAATCATAATGCACTTTTTGTGGAAAATAAAAATGGTTTCAGCAATTGTTCACGTAAATTCAGATCACATTTGGTATGACAAAGGCGACGCAGTCGAGTCCATCAGCAAATTTGTTAATAGAAATCAATTTGAGTAATATTTCATGACTGAGGAGGACGCGTATAGAGCTACGTGAAATCGATTTCCAAAAAAATTGCTGATAGATTTGACTGTGTTGTCCTTGTGGAGTCTAGCTATTTGAACACAGCTATGCGCAAGTCTTGAATCATCGCAAAGTCATGAAAGCAAAGCTTAGTATACTGATTCTTCTAAACCTTGCAGCAATCCTAGAGCTTTTAATTGACAATTGGCATATGTAACAAATTTCTGCGAAATGTTCCAACAAGATTATTTGTCACGAATTGAAAAAAAACAGCCTTGGATGTGCGCAAAATGAAAGGGTTATTTTATGCTCAGATTCAATATAATCTAACTTCGACCAAACTCGTCAAGTTCCACAAATGCAATTAGCTGTGAACAGAGCAGATGTAACACGCATATTCGCGGCAAAGACGGAAATATACCAACGCAGAGGATTCATTTCAAGCGCTGGGCACGACCTCGCGAATATATGCACGCAAGTGCTAATGCTGTGGCGAATTAGCGCGTGTAGATTGTTTCCTGTGGTACTGCGCTGGTGAACTGCTGTTATCCGTTATTGCCGCTGACATTTGTGCAGGTAGTCAGTCAAAGCTGCCAGACGTGTAACATTCCTCATCGGTCTTGATCAAGACTTTAACTGCGGCAAAAAAGATCATTTGCAGCTTAATTAAGAAAGCAAGTAATCGCACACATGTTGTTGCGGTTTCGATATATGGCAGCCTCCAAAAACAGAACAAAATTGTCTTTATTTTGTAAAGTGAAGATTGAAACACACTTAAAACTGGTCTGTTTTTATACCTCTCGGTAGCTCAGTTAGGACAGGAAATTCGATAGATTGGAATATACAATGAAATAACGCGAAAACAGCAGTAAGTAGGCACACAAGCAGATCATTTGATCATTTCATCCAACCTCATGAGAACTTAGTAGAATATTGAAACAATAGCAAGCAACGAGATTGCAGTCTGTCCGAACCCTTTTGTTGTTGCACTATTATTGCCAGTTAGCGTGAGACAATGTTCTTCATAACAATCGCAATAAGTATTTCGAAATATTCTTTGTGTAAATGCATCAATGTTTCTTTGTATAAATACTTTATTCCTTTGCAGAAGCAGCAACTGTATTGCTGTACGCATTGAGCTCAGCTAGAACATCAAAAGGTAGTTGGATGACTAAAAATCTGACAATCTGGTGCGAGCATGCACCAGATTTTCAGATTAGCGGAAGAATTATCTTTGCAACTGTAGTTCCTTCCTCAAAGGCCTTTTAGAACAAATTCTATATGATTGAAAAGTTAGCTCTTTTGGGAGAAATGCTTTGAACTTTAACAGGTTTGTAGCCTCCTGTCCACAAACCACACGCTTATCTTCCGAAACACGTCTTGACGCCAATCCGAACCCTTCGTTAATGAAGCTCATTATAAATTTATCAAAACAAGCAGGTTGCGCTTATCCGGCCAGTTTGCTGCGCCTGTAATGCCTTGAGCCTGCAAGTAATGAAAAACAATTTTTAACATCGCAAACTTACCAAAGCAATCAAATGAACATAAACTTGATATTTTGGCCAAAAGGTCTACCTTCGTAGTATGCATTCCACTTTTGCATTGCTAATCAAAAGCTTAGCCGTAGCAGTGAGATTGTCCTAAACCTAAGATCATACATGGAATGGTAAGATGCTTGTAGAACATTAAAACATTAAAAATACATTGATGAATGAGCGACGTATGTAGCTCTCCGCATAAATTGCAACGTCTAGAAGAGGCATCGGTAGAAAAGCCAAACGTGACTTAGTTTTATTCCTCCAATGATTACTTCCTAAAATCCAGATCAACAGTGCTGTTTTGCAGTAGGATGGCTTGCTTCCTATAAAACTGGAGCACAGGTCGCTGTTTGGGAGAAAGGAGAAAGGTTAGCATATCTGCCTCAATCAATAATTAATGAAGGCCTAAACGCGCTTTGGTGATCAACAAATAAAAGGATTTGCTTACCTGTATGCAGGTAAGAGCCTCTACAAATCTAGAAATGGTACCCGAAAGCATAGGCACTTTAAACAGTGAGCATAAGACTGAAGTGAAAACGTTCCTCTAGGAAATCCGTTTAAATTTCAGGTACAACTTGATCTTCGTCAGAGCTAAGAGATAGGTTGTACGGAAGACTATAGGAAAATATTTTGCTTGTACACATATTCACAGTAGTATGCCTGACGCTAGCCAGAAATGTCAGCCCATGTCTACCCGTACGACAAAATTTCTTAGGGGTATAAAGAAGTAAACAAGATTACATACGAGGCATTTCTTAGTTTGATAATGCCAAGATGTATTCTTGGCTTGCTCTGTCTAATGAAGATGATCTTACGTGAAAACAAAGGGCTTTGAGTTTTTTGCACCAATCACTATATACAGCAGCCACAGTGGTGCTAGAAATAAGTATAAAGAACATGCTCAGAAGTAGGCTAGGTGGGTTAGGGTGGTGTTGTTTACAAGCATATAGCAAAGTCCTTTCTACAGAAATCAGATATTCAAGCCATTTGCCCAATGTGATTCATATTATTTTGACTTGTGTGATTGTTATTGTGTGACGTTGCAGTGACACAGAATTGATGTAGTCACAAAGGTCCGACCAAGGCTCCTAACTAGGGGGGCAACCCCCTGGAAATTTTTTTGCTATCCTGGAAAAATGTGTTTGAGATAGTTGTGTTTGAGATAAAACTATTGGATATATTTATTAAAATTTGGGCCCCTATCAGAAAACTCTTCGCCCTCCCTGGTGTCCCAAGCTGGTTACAAGCCTGGTCCGACTTATTACAAGGTCCGACCTTTTTCCGTTTTGGCTCGGAGCTTAGAGCTGATTAGTTTACTTGTCAAAAAGCAAACAGCCTGCCTCACACTCTCACAGCCAGCTAACGAAAACTAATTAGACTAATAAAACTTAATTTGAAGGTAAACCAAACAATCTCATTTTGCAAAATCCTATCATTTTTAACATTTGCCTGCAAAAAAACAAATTTAGGTAGTGTTCTTTTGAACGTTAGTCACCAAGCAAAAACCAAAGTGTGGTCTTTTATCGATTCAAAGAGTTGAGAAAAAGTTGTGACTGTACAGTTTCTGTAACAGAATAGCTGATCCTAGTGTTACACATCATGTAGCAAATGTGTCACAATATCTGCTGAACTATGCAGTGCGCAGTATGCAGTGCTCACAAGGTTATCCCAATGGGAAAAAACCGCGAAAGAAACCAAAAGCGTTAGGCCGTCAAGATTTCTTGAAACCGGCTTACAGCAAAGGTGAATGCAGCACAACATAAAATCCAGTGTCAGCTTCCACTCAACGATAAAGCACAGATAATTTATTCAGTGCCGTACCTTCTTGCTGTATGGTAACTACATTCACACAATTTATGACGGCTCAGTGTGGCAAAAATAGACAAGCGTGACAGTCACCAAACTGTATGTCGTGTTTAACTCATCCAGGCATTCTAAACAGCTTTTGTGAGTGAGATACGGTCCAAAGAAAGCATAGACAACTGAAGTTTTGCATAGATCGCTGAATGAGTTCTACCACGAGTTTGAGCTCCAAAGAAAGCTGACAACCATAGTTTTCAGGTTTACCAAGCTTTAAGTGTTTTTGCCATCAGTTGGAGCTGGTTGTTTCGAGGGGTTGTCTCCAACTAATTGTATTTATAACTAGAACACTAATTCAGATTTTATTTGAAGAATTCCTAAATACAAATGGTTTAGCGTTCCTTATTGCAGATGATCCGTTAGTTTCAGACCTGTATCACACTGGGTTAACTCTTCAGGTGTGCAGGGAACAAACTATAGCTGAAGCTTCGAATACATGGGAACGGTAAAGTCTTCCTTTCGTCAAAAATAAACACCAATATATATAAAGGTAAGGTTGCATGTATTGTATGAAAACGATTTGCATTAGTGGCCTATTGTTTACAATTGATATTGTGGAGGTAGCAGTTAGCAAATTACCATTAATTTCTCCTTTAGTGCAACCCGTTCTGCATCAAGTCATAAAGTTTGCACATTGCTTATAAAAGAGCAGGCCTGTGAACAGTTGCGGTGCAGGTTATCCGCATAAATATTTGGTCCATCTTCAACCAAAATTTTCTAAAAAATATCTTGCCGCGAGAAAAAATTTACACGCGCTGAACAACGCAATGTGTTCAGTTGTAGAACAGTCAGTCATTGTTGTGACTAATATTTAGCTCACAGCCCAATGCGTCCGGTTTGAAAAGACGGGACTGACGTGTACTATTTCCACGCATGATTAGTTTCCTGTGTTTATCTTAGCTGTGCAGTTCTGGTTTAGATTTTAGGGTGACAAACTAACAAACAACAAGCCATATTTTCTTTGCAAATACTTTTGTGAACGATAGATTGTAGTTTCTGCATTTAACCCAAATCGTAGTATGCATTCATGATCGACAGAAAGCAGTCAGTGACGTAGCGCCTCATAAAGAAGTGTCTTGGTCCAGTCACAATCATTGAAAATGTTTCTGTTGAAAATTTTGCAATAAAATCTATACAGTGGCAACGACCTCTTCTGCTACATCACAAAGCAACGCAATGTTGTTCCCCCTTGCAAGAAAAAGGACGGCACCCTTCCGACTACATCAACGGACGAAGCTTGAAATTTCCTTTAAGATTCGTTTTACATTCTGATCATTGCATGAGCTATCTGTGGTTAGTGGAAGTCTGTTTTCTATTAGGAACAAACTCTTCCACTAAGGCCTGTGAGGTTTTCCGCACATTTGCCCTTCTAGCTTGCAGCTATGAGGCAAAAGTTCAGGTGGTTGTAGATGAAGTGTTTTACTGCGTTAGAGTGGTGCAGTAATTTGACATTCAGGAAACAATCTGATTGGTTTGCACAACATAAACCACGTTTCTTACATATAATGTCTAACATGTTTCCACGCACGCTGTCTTCAAAAGTCTTGCAATTTTATAGTTTCATTGGGGTTATTTCTGGTGTTCGTTTTGTTTTTCATCACCGTTTTTCTACAACTGCTACAACGAATTCTCGGGCAAAATTTTTTTATAATTTTAAAGGCACATTCCAGGTTTTGCAAACCCTCCTCCGTTAATTTCAAAAGAAAAGCTGGAAGTTTAATTAGCATCCCATGATGCTTGCAGTCTGAAAACATATAACACTTGCAGAATTTTGCGAAGGCATAATTTCTGGATTGGTCATCAACACAGCATGCCGCCCGTTAGCAACGTCACTCTTCATTTTAGAACTGCAACCAAAGAAAACATTTGAAGAACAAGACATTTTTGGATAAAAATCACATTACTCGCAAACTGAACTAGGGAAAATGGTAATCTTTTACCATGTCTTTAAAATGAATGTAGGTTTACATTGCTTGCAACATTAGATCATAACTTTAGTCAACATCGTACTTTTCTATGATAAACAATTCGCTTCAAACACGCAGTTTATCATTGTTGTCAAGAGTGCCTACTGTGCTAGAACCCATTGCGTCATTGGTTGGAACAAGGCGTATTACGTTTTGCTCTATTGAAATTCATCAGGTTAGATCAGAATTTTTTGTAAATTCTTCAGCTGGAAAAAAGTTCACAAACATGTTATTTCTGTTTGCACTAAAACGCTAAGTTTTCTGCAGTCCTAAAGGATAGAAAAACAAGTTTTCAAAATGAAAAAAGAAGCTTTGGTTTAATGTATTGCAAAACATTTTGTTCTTATGATTTTTATTGAGAAGTTGTTGCTACCAGGGCTGCGGAACCGGATCCCGGAGCTGGAGCTCTGATTAAAAATAAGGAGCCGGAGCCGGAGCTCAGTTTAAAATTTAAAACCGGAGCTGGAGGTATGGCCATTTGAGAGGTAGCTACGCATCCGGGTCCTTTTCTAGATACTAACGGTTTTGGCAAATTGACTGAAAACTAGACTTACTTTACTTAAAACAGTGTTCTTTATAGCACGCTAAACGCGATTGTTAGGAGTTACGACACTAGACTGCAACAATGAATCTGCAAGTCTTCGCTGTTTCTTTGGTTTAATATAATCGCTAAGGCTGTGACATCGTAACAGGACAGGTGGGTGTTACTTATAGAAGTAAAAAATGTTAACTACCACAAGATCTTACTTTCTAGTCAGAATGATCAAACCGGGTCTGTAGTAGTGTAGCTATCTTAAGAAGAACGAACAGCCCTGGGTCAGTGTTTCTCAAACTTTTTTATTCAATCGCACCGTTTTCACTCTCGACACGTCGCTTTTGTCCCCCAAGCCTGATAAGCAAACACAAGGCAGTAAATTTAAAGAATTTCATTTCAAGAAAGTATGAAATAGCTTAAGCAAGCCATTGAAAAGCCATTAAAATTAAGCAATTGTATTACGACGCTAATATTACGTTCAGAATTCTTGTGAAAATAATCCAGGGCTACGGAGTCGGAGCGCTGGAGCTGGGCATTTTGCCTGGAGCCGGAGATCAAATTAAAAATCACAAGGATCCGGAGCTCAGTTACAACTTAGGACCGGATCCGGGGCTATGGCCATTTGAGAGGCAGTTCCGGGTCCCTTCTTAGATTCTAACGGTTTTGCCAAATAGACTTACGTGTGCTTTTTACAGAACACTAAACGCGATTGTTAGGAGTTACGACACCACCTGTAAGCCTTTGATGTTCCTTTGGTTTTAACAATCGCTAAGGCTATGACATCGTAGCTGGCAGGCGTGGTGGTGTTACTTGTTGAACAATGATTCTCAAACACTGTTCTAAGAGCCGCATACAGCTCCTAAGCATCCTTTGTGCGGCTTTTACCAATCTTTCAGTGTCAGATTTTATTTGAATAAGAGCAGATGATGCCTGCTTCATAAGCGAAATATATATTCTGTAAGAGCTTAGTGTCTGATTCTTTGCTGGGAAAGGATTCCTTTCGATAGGCAGTGTCTTTCAGTAACACCTCTAATATTTTGTGTAACAGACTTCGTTAGTGCAACAAAACAAAACGTGTCAATTGACATGTGGTAAAAATTTTATGCGGCTCTCTTACAAAATCATAGGTCTGGATTTGGCTCCCTTCATCGAAATGATTGAGAACCGCTGTTGTAGAAGTAAGAAAAACATTAACTACCACAACATCTTACTTTCTAGTCAGAATGATCAAACCGGGTCTGTAGTAGTGTAGCGGTCCAACAAGAACTGAGCTACAATTAGTAGGTATATAATAAAACATCCATTACTTTTGTATCTGGGTAGTCATGTTGTTAGCAGAGAGTATGATTAAGATATGATACCATTGCAGATTTTATTAAGCGTGAAATGTAAAGCACGCCATTGCAAAGTGAAAAATTTTTTTTAGGCTTATTAACCATTTAGGCTTACTAGCAAGGTTTACTAGATTACTTGGAAAGTTCACAAGGAACCATTAGGTTCACAAGCAGTAGCATAACATGAAAGTCACAAATAGTTGGTGGCAAACTAGCATTGCTTTGCATAGCAGTACATTATCAGGAGGGTATAAAAATCAATGTAAACAAATGTGGACTTTTCTTGAGGTTTTCATCTGCGGAAAAAATATGTTTGTTCAGCACCATAACCAGCCTTATTTTCTCCTAAGCTTTACATGTTATATTGTGGTTTACTTTGCGATTCATCACTGCTTATTATGAATGCAAAGGATAAGAAATCAGAAGTTTTCAGCTATTTTAAAAAAGTCCAATGTGAATTTCTTGCTAGAAGTCATACTTTTGCCCGGGCAACGCTGTTAGGTGGAATCGCCAGGACTGCAACAGGCAGAGCATGCAACGTGTGCAAAACACTTGGTCAATTGGGACTGGTCTGTGTTTATGCTCAGACAAGACACAAATGTAATTTTCCAAACAACCATTTTCTTGATCCAGTCGTACGAAATAACCTAGGTCCTCAGGCATTGACGGCAAAACCAGCGATTGCCTTTCCAGAAATTGTTTATATTACGGTTATCTTGAGTACGTTTCTGCTAGTAACTGTTCTCTGAATCGTCTGAACCTGTGATTGTTGTTTTTTCGCTGATTTCCTCATGGTAAAAGCGCTGCTTGTAAAGAACTACCAGATTAAATTACTCAAAGAGGTTTGGAATATTCTCGTATCATAGTTTTGTGTACTTGATTTAATTCATTTTCCATTCAACTTGAGGCACACCAAGAGAATTAAAATATTAATGTGCGACAACGAACAGAAGCCAGAGCCATGATAAAAGAGAGCTCCGGAGCCGGAGCCACACTCATGAAAACCAAGAGCTCCGGAGCTGGAGCCGGAACCATGTTTGTGTAAAGAAGAGCTCCGGAGCTGGGCTGTGTCATTTTGACGACGGCTCCGCAGCCCTGAAATATTCCACACTGTAACCGGGAATATAGACAATCCAGAGTAAAAATTTAACAGATAAATTTTTTAGCAACAACCTCCAACGGTTATCATAGTCAATTAAAATTTACAAGAAACTAACAAGTCATAATAGTAGTCTACTGAAGTTAACTCAATGATCGATTAGTGTTTGAACATTTTCGCTCCCTTTGTATTGTTTCGCCCTCCTATCGCCCGTTTGTTTTTTCGCCCACTTGCCCATCAAAATCGCCCCCACGGGAGCGATTCCGCCCACTTTGAGAACCACTGCCCTAGGTATATAATATCCATAGCTTTTGTAACTGTCTAATCATGCTGTTAGCAGAGAGTATGCCTCAGATATGACACCACTGCAGACCTAAGCTGCAAATGCTCGGCACGCCATTATAAAGTGAGAATTTTTACTAGAAACCATTAGGCTTACTAGCAAGGTTTACTAGATTACTCGCGAAGTTCACTAGGAACCGTTACGTTTACTAATAGCAGCAAAACATGAAAGTGATAACTAATTGGCAGCGAATTAGCACTGCTTTGCATGGCGGTACAGTTTGAGAGGGTATAAAAATGTAATGTAAACAAATGTGGACTTTTGTTGAGGTTTTCATGTGTGGAAGCTAATTTTATGTTTTCAGCACGGTGACTAGCCTTATTTTCGCCTAAGCTTTACAGGTTTAATTGTGCTTTACGTTGCGATTCATCACCGCTTATTATGAGTGCAAAAGATAAAACATCAGAAGTTTTCAGCTATTTCAAAAGCCAAAGGTGAATTTCTTGCCAAAAGCCTCTATATCTTCGAGAAAATCACATCTTTGCAAATGTGTGTAAGAATACATTAGATTTTGACAAATTAGATTTGGTCGTTTCTTATTGAAAAATTAGATTTGGTCGCATCCTAGCACGAGCACCTCAACCTCCCCTGCAAGAAGCAAATTTTAGGCTTCGGCCTGACGCCATTTGTTGTCACCAAAACCTAATAAACAAAAAGGTCAGTCGATTTGCAACATGAACATGTCAGACTGTAGTTGTGGTAAAATTAAGCTGAATAATGGCCCAAATTGGCGATAGAAACAAGCGGATTTTCTTGAGGGGGTTTTGGTTTGCGGACCCCTAAAACACATTCATGGAACACTAAGGCATTTACGGACCCCAGGTTAAAAACCCTGATTTAGAAAAACTACCACAAATTCTGCAGAAATTTCCTATGTTTTGACACAGTATGGTGTTGATACCCGCTCCCGGATAAGAAAACATGAACTTTCAGCATAGGCGTAGCCAATGGGGGGCCAGGGCCATCAGCCCCCAAATGTTTTAGCGTATTTAATCATTTTGTGCTTTGAGAAGCGGTGTCCCAAACAAATTACTGTTCCCCGCCTAAAGTCAAAAATCTTTCCCCCAAAAAACTTTTGGACTGGCTGCGCTAGTAGCTGTCAGGATTATTGTTTCTTGTCAATAATTAGATTATCCAGGTAGAGCTGTTGAAACCATTAAGAAGTACCTGAGTAGTTTCTCATAAATTGAAAAGAGCTTGTTCTATTGTAAAAGGTGAATCTGAAAACACATTGACCTCATTTGGTCATTATCATAAATTTAAATTTACAAAAAGTGATAGTTTTTCAGCTCCGATTTGAAGCAAAAAGAATTGAAAAATCTACGATAACACAGTTTAAGTCAGAAATCATGAAATATTAAATGTTCGGTAAAGTTTGTGGTCATATTATTCATTTCACCAGAAATGATACTTGATATCAAAACATGTTGAACATACCATAGTCCTTCCAACGATCTTTTTAAGTCTTCTCTGAGACCTATTTCTCAATTTCGTGCTCTTTCCGTGAAACAAAATGCTTGTCATCAGTTTTTAGTTAGTTGGGTTTTCTGAAAATATAGCCTAATCATCTGCGTGCAGCCAAGAGATCATTTCACTTGGTTGCAATATATTTTTCTCTACGTTGGAGTGGAAATTCAGATCATCAATTTCCATGAATTTTAGCACCTAAAGCACCTTGTCAAATCACAATCAGAGTTTGAATATTTATAGTGAAAGTACTTAAACTGCATGGCAACAGCAAACACCTAAATAAAAAAATCAATGGCGTTAGCAAATTACAGAGCTCCAATCGCTGCTGCTGTTGTTGCAACAGTCACGTGCAATCAATAATAATTCCAAAAATGTTTCAAACGTAGGTATTTTTTCCGTCCAGTGAGTATGATGTTTATACATTTTAGTTAAATTTTCTCGCATGAAGAAATGCTTTTTACTGATGCAAGTGTCCGTAAAGTAATGCCTTCTGCCTCAGCAGAGTAGCAAAAACAGTAACGACTAGGGAACGACCGGGGCCCCGGCTCCGGCTCCGGCCGGGCCAATCAAAATAATTAGCCGGGGCCGGGGTCCACATATTGCTGTTTTTGCATTAGTTTTTTCAACAGAATTTTATTTTTTGCATGTTTTTCCATTTTGAACCCCCTTGGTCAATGGCAAACACCAATATTTAACGAAGTTTGGATCAAGTACACTATTATAACTAAACAATATTGTTTTGGACGACAGGAAGCACTGTTTAGCCTTGTTCAGCTAAGCTTTTTTTCATCTCCTGCGTTTTCTGTGGTTTGCTTCACGGTTGAGCTGATTTTTAGTGTTTATTAGTCCATAACAAAGTCTCACGGGATCCATGATTCATAATAAGAGGATTCGCTGTTTACGCAGGTCGGAATCGGCATCCTACTACCTACAGTACACAATGGGATTAAGTCTACCAGTACCAGATTGACAGGCGGTGAACTGTTAATCACGTTTCTGCTCCTTGCTCTTGTTTTGAGAGGCTTTGAAGTTTTTTTCTGTTGGTAGCAGTTGGGAATGTGATTGATGTTTATCCAAGTTCTAGGGGAATTCTTTGAGACAAATATTCAACATTTCATTGCGGGGTGACAATCGCCTAAATAGTTACAAAATACATCAGGCTTCAGCTATTATCCCGTCTGTCTCGTTTTGTTCGTTTACGATGGCAGCGGGCTTGTTTATTCAAAAAAATATACAAACATGATATAAACGAATCTCAAACCACTAAATAAACACAGCAACCATCCAACGAAGCACTTTAAATAGTTTCGTGTTTTGTACGTGGCTTGTATCTTGTTCTTACGAATAGCCAAAAAAAGAATAATTCAGTGGCAACGTTGCTTATAAATATACGAAGCATTGTTCGAAGTTTCGTCAAAGTACCAAAGCCAAATCTATGTTAATGAAAACCTAAGAAAGAGAGGGAATGCCGCGGCACACTTTGATTTTGGATCAAGAAACATACTGGAGCAGTACACATGCAATGCTGGAAACATTTTTGCTCCAAAAAAGCAATTATTCTGGCCTACATAGAATTCAAAAAGTTTGGCATTGAAATATTCGAAATCAATCGAAAGTCATGAGTGGAAAATTTTGCCAACCGTTGTGGCATTACTAAAAATCTTTGCTGATGTTTTACATTTTTGTGAAAAAGAGAATTCGTGCATCTCTGCGGCAGTGCCAAGTGCAAAGTTTATGATGATCACTTTGGAAGAGACTGATTGCAAAGGAGTGGTTGAACTATAGGAGACGCTTCAGCAGAACATGTATCAATATTTTTACGGAGGGGACGTTCGACAACATTTCAATTCCATCAAAAAAAGCCAGCTACATGTGGTTGCAACCCTGCTGGATCCAAGATTGGAAATGGGATTTTTTCACGAAGAGAAGCTGATCAGGCAGAGCTATTTCCGGTTCAGCTGGTTGCAGTAAGACGAACCGAAACAATTAAAAACAAAACCCAAAAAAGGAAAGAATCTCCTATGGAAGGATCACGTGGAGAAGCCGCTGACAGAAAACATCAAAAAACAGACAGTGGTTCTACCAAGGCTAAATAGTTCGCGTTTTTGAATGATGGAAGCAGTTGCTCCGCCGACAATTCATCTTAGTCAGAAGATCCATATGTCAAAGCAAAACTGATGGTGGCCACGTACTTGAATGAGCCAAAGTATAAACGCAACGGTTGTCCATTACAGGCGTAGATGGGACAGTGCCACAGAGATCCAGAAATTGCAACAAAAGCTTGAAAATATCTCAGCGCACCTGTGAGTTCAGTCGCTAGCGAGAGGGAGTTCAAAGTGGTAAGAGCACACGGGAGTCGAAATCGGTTAAAACCTGATAATGTGGAAAAAGTACTGTTTTCAAACATAACTTGAAAGCAATTGGCTATGACTCGATAACTTTGTCTGATATAAGATTGACTACGTTAAACCGCAATGCTTGGTGTGCAGGAAGTGGAGGTGACACTTCTTGCTCTGACTGCGTTGAGTAGAGAAAAAAATAATGGCGTAACCGAGTAGATTAAAAAAGTCCACGGTGACTGTGAATGTGATGCTGTAAGTTGATGCATAACAAAAACTAAGTAAAATACATACTTTCTTCTTTGGTTTATCAGTGTTTTTCATGTACTAATGTAGTCGATAAAAGCCATGTGGGCAAAAACAAACTTGTGTTTTCTTACTACCGTTCTGTCATGATATGTGAGTTGAGTATTGTCATGTGAAGGAGTGAAGGCTCTACCTTGCTGCGTTTTTGTCAAGTGATGTTGATTTGTGCATTTGAAAAATTGGCAGTGACACTAAAAGATCTGTGTAAATTAACTGGTGAGTGGTTCTTTGCACCGACACATTTGGCTGGCAAATTGCAGTTTGCCATATATTTTATTAAAGATCCTACTTCATATTTTTGAGAAAAACTCTTTGCTTTGCATTGCAAAAAATTGTAAGAGCACCTTTTCAAGATCACATCAACAATGGCAATGTGTGTACAGTATACATTACTCTTAGTTTCTTTCAAATAACTAAATTTATAAATATGTTTGAATGTCCGGGCTCCCGGCCCCAGCTAAATTTAGTGCCCCGGTCGTTCACTGGTAACGACGTAAGTTTTCTATTCTGTGCCGACAAGAAATTAACTTCCCAGTAGAAGGGTCCATCAGCATGAGCAGATTGGCCAAACTGAAACTTTGAAGATACTTGATGCAATCCTGAATATAGGTTGGATTTCTCGAAAATCATGCGAACACTCTCTTGGTACGTTTTAACTGATTTTCTCAAAATATTCTCAAAAAATTCGTTGCGCATGATTGAGATTTACAGCAAAACTTACATTGCGACCACTTCGGTTTTGGAAAAAATTTTAACGCACGAGCTGTGAAAAATTTACCTCACTTTCTGTTCTTTTCTTAGAAAAAATTTCAAGGTTACTTATTCTTCGGATAATTTTCTTGAAATTCACACTGTAAGTACATTTTCCTTGTTTTTTTGACAAACAGGTTAAAGTATACGCTGCAAACACAGAATATTTTTCTTGGTGACTGGTTGTTTCACAAAAGCAAATTATTCAAATTTCCGATTGTTTTCTTCAATGTTTTAATTGGAAGTACCCCTTGCAAGCAGGCGCGGATTTACCATTAGGCTAAAAAGGCTTAGGACTAGGGCCCCCAATTTTTGGGGGCCCGAAATTTCGGGAGTAAGGACGATTTCCAGCATTTTTGTAAGCAATTGCATTTGTGTTTTTGTTTTAGTTCAACGCACGTTTTTTCACTATGCCCCTAACAAAAGATCTGTATATAGAAGAACAGGGCCGGCCCTAGCAGGTGCTGGGCCCAATGCAAAACCTAGGCGCGAGGCTCCTCTGAGCAATGGTGTTATTACGCCATCGTGCTCAGTCAACCGTGCTATGACCTTTTTGATGAAGATATTTTAGCAAAATATCCAAAAAGACGGCAAATTATTGGAGTTGATCTGTATGTAGGGTACATGATAACAAGTTTTTTAATGGGGAGTGGGTATGACTCATGTGTTCCCCGGCTACGATTATGTTTGTGAGTAATAGTATGTTAGTGCATTGGTGTAGGAGCAGGAAAATTTTTTGGGGAGCGAAGGATTTTTTCCCGAATTCTATCAAACCTGCCTGAAAAAAACTCCATGAAAAGGTTAAGCTTTTCATGTCATTTTGGGCGCCATTTTTTCAAATCAAATCATGTTGGGCGCCGTTTTTGCTCATTTTTGTCAGGGAGTTTGCTCAGGTTCTCAGAGAGATTGTGAAGGTTTTCAGAGATTTTGCCCGGATTTTACAGGATTTTGCCCGGATTTTCACCAAATCAAACTTTTGGGGGTGAACTTGCACTCCCTGCAACCCCGCCTCCTACACCAGAGAAGTAAGTAAACAGTGTACCGCAAACACTCGTAATCAAGCCGAAAGTTTTAAAGGAAGCTCTGCAATGGAGCGGCGAGCGCAAATGCAAAGTTACGTCAATCAAACCGAACTTACAAGCGAATTGAACTTACGATGTAATTACTTCGCTTTTGTTGAACGACAGTTTCCTTCGAAGATCAACTGACTTGGAGAAAACTGTTAACATGAACTGATTGCTTCACTCGCTTTCGATAACCACAATCGCAGACGCGTTCTTGCAAAAAGGTAACGTCTGGGCGCATGATTAACTATCCTCGTTATGACGCAGTACACGAAAAAAGCAGACTTCAAAAGAGAGCAACCCATGCATCCGCCCAAAGTTCCCCAAAAGCTCAAGTTTATGGAACAGGGGTTCCCAGCCTTTCTCTGACAATGTACCCCTTTAGAATTTCGATAGATGACTCGATGAATAGTAGCCCTAAAGTTTCCTATGACAAAAAGGCTGAGTAATATACCAAAAATTTACTGAATTTTTAATAGAACTTTTAGAATTTTCGAACTATAAAGGCAGACTCCATATTTTTTGTCTCTAAGTTAATTTGTTGCAAATGTACAATTCAGATAGGTAAATGTACCCCTAGGGTTGCATGTATCCCAGGTTGGGAACCTTTGTTATAGAACTTACTCATTATGCTTCATTATGCATGGACTTGGAACGCAAACTGTTTTATATGGATTAGGAATGTAATGCGTAAAGATTTTTCAACTATCACGTTACAGTTGCTATAGAAATATTTATCAAGCGCAATATGTGATGCGCATGGTTGATTGATGAAATAGAAGCATAGCCGCCCAAGATATTGATAAACTGGAACGAGTATGCTGGATGACATTCGCAATTTTTACCTTGCCTATAGTTAAGCTGCAGAGCAGTTTTAAATGTTCTTTACGTTTATGAACCCGCATGGCAAGTGATATTGCACAACCGACAAATAATGCCGAAAATATATGTGGACAAAAGAAAGGAGGAAAATTTAAGTGCGAACACTTCACAAACTTTTTCCCTGGTTTGCATGAGATTTTTGGCCTCAACAGGACCAACCTCTCATTTTTTGTGGTTTGTTTCAATGTGGTACAATTAATTTTATTTTAACAAAATAATAAAATATCTAGTCTGTGTCCAAATCTTTCACGAAGAATAAATTGCAAGTCTTTGTTAAAATGCAGATGGCCCGCAGCCAACCAAAAACTTTCCAAAAGAGACGAATCTTTCGAGAAGTGAACAACGTTACGTTTGCAGAACTGCTATCAAAACCAATACAACAGACACTCGTCTTGACCTGTTCATTGCGAGTTGAATCACTACACATCTTGTTTGCAGTGGCGTAGGTCTACATCAGTCTCAACTGGCACTACTAACAACCTAATGCTATCCATAAAGAGTGGGACGTGGTGGAGCGCAGATAGAACGCTCAGCATGAGATTTGAACACGTTTGATAACATTCGATAGTAATTAGAGGAAATTCAGCGTTCATTCAGACGACGTAATTATCAGCTAACAACGAGATTTATACGCCTTTCTACAGTACAATTCTCGTGCGCAAGGGAGTATCTGGCAAAAATATACAACCATGCCCAACCACCATGGCGGGGGGGCCCCTGAGGCGCGGGGCCCAATGCAATCGCATCGGTTGCATTGGCTTAAGGCAGGCTCTGTAGAAGAATGAGCGCAATGGATTGAAGTGAATGATGATGAGCATTCTCTTTTTATGGCGTTGAGACTTGGTTATTGTTACGTATAATGTGCCTGGATGCTTGGATGCTTTTTCAGATTACACGAGGCCAGTGGGGTACTTTCGTTCAGCCCGGGTCTATCTCCTTTTTATGGGTAAGATACGGAGTAAAGGCAAGACCAGCCTGCACTGTAGCTAAGGCTGCAGATATTCAATGGCGCAAAATGCAGTGGCGTATCTGTGCGAAATGGCGCCAATGGCAAAGTTGCAGTGTGCGCCCTTTCTAATAATTTATGTGTTATGTATAGGCACAAGTTTTACGAAAGTTAAAACATTAAGAAAATAAATGTTTTGAAACGGAAAATAATTGTATTTATTGTTGCTTCGAATTTTCAGCAAATAAAATATAAATTATCCATAAGGACCATAACATACTTTTATACTCATTTATTTTTATTATGAAGAATATCAAAAGATTCAAATAACAACATTCTCATAATTTATAGGCCAACGTAGTGTTGCCTGGCAAAATTATACATCTTAGAAAAAAACAAACAATATATTGCAACTGCAAACGACAATTTCTTTTAAAAAGAAACACATTTAATTTGAATTGTACAATAAATTATTTAATGCAATCTTGTATCACTTGTGTTCGAAAAACACAATTCCATCGAAACATTAATATATCCAGCCTTTTCTGGTTAAATTACACAAAAACGCTCCTTTCCACATCAAAGCTAGATCACACAATCTGTCCTGAGTTACTCTCATCAGTCATTGAGGTACGGAGGTATGAAAGGACCAGTCTCAGTTTACCTTTTAAGCGCCTCAAAGAATTTTGTTCGGGAGGGACCAGTCAATGATGCTGTCAGTTGCTGAAGTCGTTCGTTTTGAGTCCGACTGTTCCTTCCCTTTAGTTTCCAACAGTTGAAAATTAAGATAAAATTCTTAGCAGGTTTGGTTTGGAGGAGGGACACGCTTTAGCTAGAAAGATAAACTATGACAAAATTTTCAGCGATTTTGCAGAGAAAAGTCCCGTCGATCGCCGACTATGTACAGTAACAGGCTGTTCGGTGTCGTAAGAAGTACAGGTGCTTTATTCAGAGCGAGCTCTTGACACTTGCAAACCGTGCAATTGCACAGGGAACTCATTAAATATGTAATGGGAGTGTTGATATATAACCTCCCTGCTGTTTTTTTCGTTGGCTTCATTATGGCTGTTTCTGTTCCTGATATAGAGGGAATTCAGAATAAAGTAATATGTTTATGAATTGGAACAACTTTTTCAGTGAATGTAGCGAGCGCTTGTAGTCCTAATTTGTATGACATCAGTCGTCGTGAACCTTCCAGAAGCGCCCCCAATTTAAAATAGCCTAGGGTCCCGAAAATGAAAATTCGCCTCTGCTTGCAAGCGATACTGTATCGTGCTGGGAAATCAAACCACAATTGAGCTGTGTGCACAATTTTCTGACTGCTCATTTTTAGCAATCATACTTTAGAATGGTTGCAGCTTCAGGTAAGAGCCAAAACGCTTGTTCGCCTTGTTGAACAAACACTTGGCTCAGTTTCTACCGGGATTCATTGGAGGATTGCGTTCCAAATTAAGTGTTCGACCCTCCAGTCTGCATGACAGTATTTAGGCTAAGTGCCTGTTACAAGGCATTTTAAGTTTTGATCAGGTTTGATTTAATTCTCATGATCCCCAAACGAGCACCTCCAGCCCCCTGAGAGACCTGAACCAGCGACGTATCTCCCGACACTTCAAAAGCCTCGCAAGTAACCTGAAAAAACAGAAGTATGCGTACATGTAGTGTTATCCATCAGAGAAAGTGGAGTGCAAGACGTCAGTGCAACACACAAAGTTGGCATTATGATTCAATTATTCAGCTCAGCTGAACAATCTGATTTTTTTCATGTTTCAGATTCTGGAGAAAAATATTTGCCACCCATAGTGACACAAAAACGCTTCCTTCACTTTCATCCGACCTATTGCTTATACGCCGTGTCAAACTTCGATCCGCGTTTCGTCAACAGCCGTTACATGATGACCGATCTGGGAAAAACGCGTCTAAAAGGATACCTTAGAACATTCACATATATGTCGGTGTGCGGGGCGTTGTTCATACTTGGCGGCGGAGTGTTTTTCATTCACGAAAGTCTGACAATGGAAGGAAATCGGCAAAATGATAAAGCGAGCAATGGTGGTCTTTCAAAGGTAAGCGGAAAATTGTCTGAGAAAACGTTTTAATAAAAAACGCTTCAAATGTAGTCCATCTAACCGTCATAAAACACGTCCCTTTCTGCTTTCGCGGTGAATCGCCATTTAAGAAAGCGGTGGGCATATGGAATATCGTGCGAACTGTGTTTTGCAACAAAAGTTCCTGGAGGTTCCACTTTGAACACCTTTTAGAGAATTGGAGATGACAGAATAAATTTAAAACTCTAAAAACGAAGTTTCCAAAGTGCTTGTTCATTGTCAATGCGAAGGAGATTTTGATTAATCGAGCAATTTCTTGCATTGCGCCAGGGCTTGTTATTTGAGAGGATGACAGGTGCCTTCACGTGGCCCTCCTGTACGACATTGCTGGAAATGTCAACCAAACCTGTCAACATGAGAGCAACCACTGCTACCCGCACTGGATGTATTCGGTATGGGGTGGGTCATAAAACGCCCTGTAGAAGACCCACGGACCAGCATACTCCATCTGAACACCGAGGGTCTTACCGCAGACAAGATCTCTGTCATTGAGCAGCTAGCATATAAGAACAAGGCTTTCATCATTTTCCTACAGGAGACCAAGTGAACAACTGCAGGTAAGCTAGTGATTCCCAACCCAACGGGATTGGACTCCTTCCCGGAGTTCATACTCCACGCCGGGTCAGCTCTCAAATCTTGGTTTTGCGATTCCTCAGTTCCTGCATGCGCCAACTCAAAATTCCAAAGATCTGGAGAAGTGCACTAATAGTTGCGATCCCTACACCTGACAAGCCATTGGGGGATCCAAAGAGTTACCGTCCCATATCCCTGTTGTGTGTCCCCTTTAAAATCCTCGAGAGACTCATCTACGCTCCTGTCGACGCAATCAGCAGCCCATTGCTCCCCCGGGAGAAGGTGGGCTTTCGACACGGGAGGTCGACCGTAGACCAGGACACATGCTGACACAGGACACCGAGGATAGCTTTTCGGCTAAAAAGAAGGCTGGAGTTGTGTTTGTCGACCTCACAGCAGCCTGCGGCACTGTATGGCACCGCGGCCTCACCTGCAAGCTGCTGCAATTGCTGCCTGATAGACACATGGTTCACATGATCATGGAGATGGTTAGCAATCGCAGCTTCACCCTCACCATCGGAAACAGCAAAAGAAGCAGGTTACGATGCCTCAAGAATGGCGTCCCACAGGGATCTGTCCTAGCGCCCCTTCTCTTCAGCATCTACATGTCTGATCTGCCAACCACCGTCTCCAGAAAGTATGCATATGCTGACGACCTAGCAATCGTTCATGCTAATGGAGATTGGCAAGCAGTGGAAGTGGTTCTGACCAAGAACGTGACAACTATAGGTGAATACCTCCAGACTTGGAAGCTAAAGCTCAGCACTACAGAGACAGTGTCGGCAGCCTTCCACCTCAACCACAAGGAAGCTAAACGTGAGCTTAAAGTTAAATGCAACAACGAAGCCCTGCCCTTCTGCTCCGAGCCTAAATACCTCGGAGCAACGTTGGACAGGTCGCTGACGTATCGCCGACACCTTGAGTCACTTCGCAAGAAGCTGACATTACGCGTCGCGCTCCTGAGGCGACTTGCTGGCTCCGGCTGTGGTGCTGAGCAACAACTCTGCGAATAGTCACCCTAGCCTTGGTGCACTCAATCGGAGAGTACTGCGCGCCTGTTTGGTGCCGCAGTGCTCATACCCGCCTCATCGACCCCCCATCAACGACACCTTGCGAATTGCTACTAGATGCCTGCGTCCTACACCTGCGGACAACCTTCCAACCCTCGCAGGCATCCAACCTGCTGCACTTCGCCGCAATGGAGCCACACTGTCTCTAGCATGCCGTGCTGTGGAGCCTGGACATCTGCTTCACTTGGCGCTCACCCGTCCATCGAGTGCGAACGCACGGCGCCTCAAATCGAGACACCCATTTGTACCCGCCGCACAACATCTCATCAGTTTATCTGACAACAACAACAACAACATACGTGCGGCGCACTGGGCGGATTACCAATGGAATGCGGAGTAGACGGACAACCCCACAAGACTCCGCATTTTCATCCCAGACATCGGCACCCATACTCTTGCAACAGGAGCGCAACCAGGGGGACAAATGCCCCTCCCCCAAAAATTTCAAAACATTGCATAGAAATTTTGACATTTTTGAAACTTTCAAAGAATAAACAAGAAATTTTATATTCTAATCAATTTTAAGAAGTCTAATTGAAATTTTTCTTTGTCCTACTGGTAAATTATCTCCTTACAAGACGTATCTTGAGACAGGTTATCTGATCGAAAATTTCGTAAATGATTGGTATGCTGGAAGTGTCTAAACGTCTAAACGTGGGAGATAGTTTAAAATGTTTGTATTTCTAAGGCATTTTTATCTACTTGTTCGTGTACTATTTTGTCTCAGACAGGCCTCAATTTGCCCTCATGAAATTTTATAACATTAGGGTACTGTTGAACCGTGGAAATTGCTGAAACTTTCAAACTGATTAGGGAAATCTTGACATAACAGTTAGTGTCACGTCAAACCGCTTGTTCTTGTACGACCTTTCAATTATTTTTGTTAGGGGCAAAGCGGATCACCATTGTTAACGTAGTACATTTCTTTAACAAATATTGTTAAGGGCATTTTCAGTTCTAAACCTGATAGTTTTTGACTAAATTTAGCGTGAGGACTGTTTCACGTTTTAGTGTCTTTCTGGGTTGATCCCAGTACCACGGCTTGGGAAAAAAGTTTAGTAAATTATCATATGAGTGCTAGTAAAGTCTTGAACGCACCTACCAACTAGACGACTTTGGCTCCAAATGACGCTTTACAAGACCCTAACTTTTGCAACTAGTGCAAGCCCTGAAAGCTCATAGCCTTAAAGCTCATAGCCTGTTTCTAAAAACTTTCACACAACTCATGGATGCCAGAAAAAGCCTTTTGTCCTAAACACACCTGATCCGTTATGCGCCAAAGACACAAGACACCTGACCCATTTTATCCGAAATGGTAGCATTCAAAGTTCCCCTCACCCTTGACATAGCCTGTCCCTCAAGTTTGGGATCTTCATTTGTGATAAAAATTCAAACGCATGCGAGAAGAATAGAGCAAGAACAAATTTCCTAAACAAGACGAAAATTAGGCAGGTTTACTACTGTAGTAGCCTATACATCTGTCACACTAAAGCCATGGCTACACTAGTTGAGTACGGAACCGGGTGTTTGTATGAGGATACTGATTTTTACTCTGTCCTGATCGTTCGGTCTGCATTTTGATTAAAACTGAAAAGCTCTCATTTTCGGAAATGTTGTGAAGAGAACTTTTATCTATGTGCCAGGCTTATGCAGAACCGCATGGAAATATTTTCATCTTCAGCAAAACTGTTTGTATGACGTTTAAGGCTAAGAGTACAAAAAGCACTGTCACCACATTACTGACAAATGGGTGGTAAAAATCTAAAATCTGTTAACGAATACAAATATCTGGGAGCTGTACTGAATACTGAGCTCTCAGATGACAAAGACATTCATAGACAACCTCGATAAAAATATTGTGCAGCAAACAAGCAGCGAGCCTCTTTTACCGATGTTCAAATGCAGTTAAAAATGTACTTTTTCGTTCCTTTTGTACGCCCATGTATGCATCACAAATTTGGTGGAATTTCAGAAAGTCATGCATGTAAAGATTGCGTGTGGCCTATAATTTTGGATGCATAGCTCTATAAAACCTGCTCTGGAGAGCGAGCGTTGAAGTCATGACTCATCAGGTTCAATGCAAATTCCTGCATTTGAGGCATTATTAAGAAAAATTATGTACTTGTTTCTCGAAAGATGCAGAAGGTCTAAAAATATGCTTTGACGCAGTCAAATTGTTTATATTCGTCCCTATACTTTAAACATTACAACCGCATTTTACTTTGTGACTGAGTGCTCGAATATTGCAGTGTTTATTCGTTTGAGGGTGTGCATGTCACAATGCATCGTACTTTACCTGGCCTTGACAGGTTTAGGAATTAGCGTCCCATTCTGCAGTAGTGTTGTACCAAGTGAACAAATAGTGTTAAGAATGCGTCTGTAAACCTGAGGCTCGCCCTCCAACGCCGTTACAAAACATTCTGTTAATAAGTTTCTGTAGCCCGGTGTCAAGCGAAAATCCTGACCTTCGCGAAATTTCTGACCTATTATTTTTTGTCAGTTATTTTGCTTCTCAGAGTAAAGGAATAAAATTTGGCGATTACTTTTTGATGTGTGTCGTGTAAATTAAAACTTTTTGGTTAGATGTCAGATACCCACAACAAGCTACAGTACGGGAATAAGGAAAACCAGTGAAAAATATTGGACTTAATCTTAGACTTTAATTATTTTTCTTTTTCTAACTGTAACATAACCCTAACCCGACAGACTTACCTAAACACCAAATCCTAAGCCCTAATCATCAGTTTTCTCAACGTATTTTATATGTAGAATGTTGCTCTGTGCATCCGCGTATGGCGTCAAGCCAGAAATTTCGCTTGACACTGGTGATTCAGCCTCCAATGCTGTTGCATCACGTTCTGTTTTGTTTTTATTGACCAGCGTTGTGCAGAATGTGTGTGCTTGTATACTATGGACTTCGTGTCTGCGGACAAAAATACATTATATTATATGTGACCGTTTGCAAAAAAGTAGTTGTACCACGGTTGAATAAGCACAATGACGTCATCGAATGAAATTTTATGAAAATTGCCCCTCCAAAATGAAGAGCTGGTTGTGCCCCTGCCTTGGAATGACCCTCCCAAGAAGACCCTGGGTCCTGCTTAACCGCCCCCGCCCCGGTGTCGGACGTTTCCACTCCGACTTGTACAAATGGGGTATGCCCTCCTCTGCGGCCTGTGAGTGTGGTGCAGAAGAACAAACCGTCGACCATGTTGTCCTCCAATGCCCAATCCATCGACCTCCCCATGGACTGCATGGCCTGACGGTGCTTGACAATGAGACAATTAAATGGCTGCTCAACACCTGCCCCAAGATCTAGTGTGGCCAAGCAGTGGTTTCAACAACTCGCTCAAAAGAAGAAGGGTTTTTATTATTAACAGTCGCCCTATTGCAGCCCATTTGTCGAAGGTTAAAAATAAAATTTAGCCTAAAAATCAACTAAATACTATTTTTTCTACAAACCAATCGAGATGATCTAAAATTGCAATGAAAGAGAAAGTTTTCCATTTATAACATTCACTCACTGGTTGTAGCAATTCATTTTTGTGGTCACCGAGACAATAGAGTTTATTCTTAACCATGGAATTAATCGAGACGAAGATGTTTTCTGACTGAATGTATTTGATTTGTAGCAAAACAGGCATCATGGATCTCCTACTGCCATAGCGTCCTATGTCAAAGAACTGAGAATCGTCGGCTACATATTTTTCGGTTTCGGGGCCTTACTTCTTCTGACTGGTCTTCCTTTGGCATATCAGTTTTGGAAGAGGTACGAGTTCAGTTGAAATTAATGAATATTGTGAAGCAGGACGGCAACCGACTGATATCTTCGGGGAGGTAAATTAACATAACTTGTTGTTGCTCCATTTTCGTAGGGGGGGAAAATGGTTGTAACTTGTTTTTGTACCCAGTGGCGTAGCGACGCTAAGTGTCGCCCGGGGCAGACCACAAAAGTGCCTCTCTTTCCGCCGCTCAACTTTCCTTACAAAATTTTCGAATGAGAGAAAATCATGTTTCGTGCTTATTTAAAGATATAAGGATTAATAAATCATCTTGAACATCACAATCAAATACTCACAAACTGAAATGAGTCTTGCTTTTCATTGTCGATTATCAGTCTTGCTGTTTCTGCTTGTCGCAACTTTTCTCATAATTAATTTTTCTATTTTGTGCTTTCTTCACATATGCATATATGAACCCGACATCTTTCTTTCTTCAAATTTTCTTCCCTGTTGGTTTTTAATCTCCGGTAATCCCACCGCATGGCTTTTTAATAGTTTACTTATTCCAGCGGATCAAACGAAAAAATTAAGGGATGTGATGGCGGCATACCTACTTTACAGATGCAAACATTTATTTTTGTTAAAATTTCCTGTAGTATCCCCGTCTTCAACTAACAAAAAAAGTATTTACGCTGCATGTAGCAGGCTATAATAATCATTATTTATTACAATAAATCTGATAATTTGATCTCAGTGATGTAAAAAACATTTAATTGTTCACTTCACGTTTTAGTAGTGATTAAATCCTCCTAGAATATATAAAAAATCTTCAAACGTTAACTCTGTCGGCAATTGCGCGGAGCCCTCTGTGGGTGCAGGGACCCATTTTGAACAAATATCTTAAAAAGGTATAAACCCGGGTATGGTTGAGAAGCGCTGGCATGCAGTCTTCATCGTGATTTGCGGACTTGGTCTAGATGTTGGGTCGGACCTCTTCCAGTGTGCATAGTGTTGTTCCTTGCCTTTGTTCGTTACCAACAGAACCATTGCCAGAAGGTCTTTAATTGGGAGACTTTACGTTTGTGCAGGGGTTGACATTCTAAAATTTGACAAAAAGTCCGCTGATCAATAGTGTTTCACATTTCACATTGGGAAGCTTGGAGCTTTGTTTGGGGGCCTAAGGCCACCAAAGCCCCGTGGCGACTGGACTGGTTATCATCAGACGTCTATTTCGAAAACTGTATTACCAAACCATGTCAGGTGGGACATAGACCTTTTGGGTGCTCAGCAGTGATTACTATGTCTTACGTTCGACGGTAATTGCGTTGAACAACTTTATTCAGTACAGCCATTGCCAAGTTGTACAACCATTTAAATCGCCCTTTTTAATAAAAGCCTTAACCACAATTATATCCAGCAACCTTTTCTTGTTCAAATGAATTTTTCTATGACTGAAATGTTAAGTGTACCGTTGAACAAAGGAGACTTTTACGAAACTCACTCTGCCTATCGGCTGGCTCTGATTCACTCTGCTTGCAGTTCTAACCGATAGTCTGAGCTCAAAGTTACCTACGCAAACACACCAACTGCACTACCCCGCTTCAAGAACGTCATTTTCCGACACCATTACGTCATGCAGAAAAACAGTAGTTGTATTGAAACTGAGCAACGTGCCCTTTGTAGAGTTTTTCACTTCAACCACCAAAATTTAATGTTGATAAGCCCACCTAATGACTAGGCTACAGCTTATGACACTTATTGAAAATATCCCACGGAAAGTTAAAAAATAGCATGAGATGTGCCATGAATTTTTTTTTTTTTCTTGATAATTTTGGCGACGGAAATTAGCGGCAACACGTGAACTATGCTTCTTACCGGAGCAGTTGAAGCGAAAGATCTTGCCCAAGGAGCGCTACGGCGATTCACTCAGTGTCGGTGAGTCGGACACACAACGTTCCAATTGATAAGGGGCACTCTTCGACAGTGGCGTATCTATGCAAAATGGCGTCCATGGCAAAGTTTAGAGGTGCGCCCTTTTTAATAAACTAAATACAAGATATAGGCACAATTTTTACGAAAAATAAACCATGAAGAAAGTAAATGTTTTACAACAGAAGATATGCATTAATTTTTTATTACAACATTTCAGCATATAAAATATGAACTATTTTTAAGGACCATAACATTATCCTGTATTCATATATGTAAATTATAAAGAATATCAAAACATTTCAAGTAATAACGTTATCATAATTTGTATATAGTAATGCAACTGCAAACGATAATTTAAAAAACACGGTACAGTAAGTTATTTAATGAAGTACATGTATTATTTGTGTTCGAAAGACACAATACGTTTTCATCAACATATTCAAATATGGATGTCAGGAGGTCTTCAGGACGCGAAAATTTTGAGTTGCACGACTTGATACTGCATTTTTGCAATCTAGAAACTCCTCGTATAATTGCTTGCCATCTACGTCTGAACTGCACGAAGCTCCTTATTTCTCACACATAGATTTTCGTTCTTCACAGTCAAGACCGCAACAGAGGGTTTGAACAAGAGATGGCACGGGCCGCTAACAGTCCAGTCTTCGAACCGTCCGCTAAAGGTTTTGAAACAGTCCGCTAGCAATCCTTTTAGCAGTGGCGTCATTCCGGGCCACTACGGGCCGCTACAGTCAGCTCGCCGAAGATTTTTGTTTTTTGCAAAGTTTCAAACTCTAAAAATGAACTTTTTTGCTGCTGTTCTCTCCATTTTACCATTATGCCAACGTTCCGTTTCACTTGTTTCCACGCAAATCAGTCAACCGTGTTATGAATCAACCAAAGCAACAGACACTTTCATTTGTAGTCGGTCGCCGAGATATAGGCTTAGGACAAGTATTCCCAAACGTTCTCTGGCCATGTACCCCTTCAGCATTTCGTTTTATGAACATGTACCTCTAAAATTTCTTATGACAAAAATGCTGAGGAAAGTAACAGAATTATATTTACCAATGTAAGCATATAATGACTTTGAAAATATTCACTGACGTTGACGTAGACCTATGTATAAATACGAGTATTTCGAAATGAATAATATGCATGGGTGGCGGAACCTTTTCCAAAGTGGGGGGCACATGTGCACGTTGAAAAGAAAGTATAGGCCTAGCAAATTTTGTGGTTTGAATTGGCAATTGTGACGTCACAAGCATTGAAATATGACGACATTACCTATACACCATATGAAGGTATAAATTACACTATTTTAGACAAAATTACACCACTATGAAAACGTATCGGTTAACCACCTGAAATTCAAACAGGCTGTTACAGTGGCAGCCCAGGTTAACAGCGTCACTCGGGCTCACCATACGATTATTCTGACTGACTAAAACGGTTCGACGCTTGCACCACTGAAATTTTCATTTGCTCTCATGTTCGCTGGTATTATCGTTGCTCTGTCCTCTGCAACGTTAGTTACGTAACAATAAATGAGAAGTTCTCATGACAACTTCTCAACTGTTGAGTAATGTACGTCACAGAGCAATGATAGCGCCAGTAAGCCCTCTGAGTATTAGATTCATTCATATTATCCCGAGTTGCTCGAAAATCTTTGATCGTTGGACATTATTCTCAAAATGGAAACTGTCCATGGGATTGGATTTCAAAATCAATGTTCTATACAAATCCATTGCTTCAAAAAACATTCAGTCCGATATGAATTATGTTTTAAAAAATACTTAATTGCATAGCCCTGTAGCTCGGTCTCTATTGGATGAGCCTGAGTAAAGCGCGAGCGAGCAAAGTCGAGAGAATGCCTGCTACGAACGATATTGTTTCATTCAGGTCACCTGCAACATGAACGTGAAAGGCCAGAAATGGAACGAAAATATATGAATAGTGACAAGGCACAAAGAAAAGAGCCCGAGTTAACAACTTAGTGAAGTGGGATCGGCCCTTGGGTGGTGGAACAAATATACAAAGCAAGCAAGCTCGCGTTCTCATATATATATAGTAATCGAAGATTCGGCTGAACCCGTGGAGCTCGTGTGCCGAACTCACCGCTGGGTTGTTAAAAACACCAAGAACACAGCTTAAAAACAGGCAAATATGAGACAGCACTGATGCCTGTCTTTAACACATTCAAAATCACAACTTTTCCTCATCTTACTTGAACACAGAAGTAACATGACTGAATAATCATACTAAAACTGCATTAGATACCGGAATGCAAAGACAAGACAAAGCATATGTAGCATCTGGCAAGTTGACTGTAAGGATGCCAATTGTGTTGGCAATGCAGAAATAAAATATAGCTATTTGGTGTTGCCAAAGCAAAAACAAAACACAATTCGAATTGATCTGTCAAAGATTTAATTTTGCGTGTAAGATTCAGCAAAATTTCACTATTTAGATGGTGTTAAAACGCTTGAAATTACGCTGATTTTTTAGTGGTGTGGCACGAATTTTTCCTACACACAAACATGGGTGTCGGAAGGTGGGCACGGACTTAAAAATTTCAGCAAAAAGGCTGTTTTCTCAGTTTCGAGTGGTAAAAACCAAATTTCACCACTTTTGGCCCCTCACCCTAGAAAAACATTTGGAAAATCCACCATTGGCCCCCTGGAAAAAATCTTTCCAATGCCCATGTACATAAACGTAAAGTTACACCATTTTTGAAAAAATTTGTTGTATTACAGTTACACCATGCGGCAAAATTGTTCAACAACACCAATACGGTAAGCAAGCCGTAACAGGATGACAGACTGTGCACGGTGTCTTTTGCCAAACAAATACGAAATCCTGCTAAATTCACTGCCAAATTGCAGATAATATGTTACAAATAATATTGACAAAATACTGCCAAAATTCTGCAACATGTTTTTCATTAAACGATTTACTTTATCAATGGACCCAATACTAATTGTGTTACTTAAACTTATTTAGACAAGATGCGACATGCAAAAGTGGAGGCCAAAATAAAGGTGGATGGGCCTAGACCCATGCCGACCCCCAGGTTCCGCCACCTATGTAGCAGACACCTTATGGTCTGTACATGCATGACATATAAAAACTCCCATTTGCTGGGAATCAGCCATGCAAAGAAACTCTCTCACATTAAGAAAACTCGCATTTGCTGGGAATCAAGTATGCAAATGAGCTC
>Ga0210059_1001910_pt1 | contig 32080 bp, 22 predicted proteins | sample Ectturendosymbi2_FD_188042 | JGI IMG/M metagenome (GOLD analysis project Ga0210059, IMG submission 188042) | Ecteinascidia turbinata endosymbiont from Florida, USA - Sample 2 (SPAdes) (version 2) | ecosystem: Host-associated > Tunicates > Ascidians > Unclassified | place: Key West, Florida... | reverse complement strand
CTTGCTGAATGATAAGTACAAGCTTGAATCATTGCAAGGAGATGGGAGCAGAACCAGGCAGGCAATCCCTCAAAATGCCCACTGAAAAGCTAGGGCCTGTAATTGTTGAAAAAATCATGTAGTTACACCATTTAAATTTTTATAATTTTACTCTTTGGATGCCCCTCTGCCTTGGATGCCCGGGGCCGTCGCCCCGTTTGCCCCCTCTCTGCACGACACTGGCCACTCAACAAAAAAGAACACCAAATGTATAAAGGAGAGCTTGAGTAACAATGTACTGGATGCAGGCTATCAGCTTATTGCTTAGGGTATAAGCATAGAGGTGTCCAAAGTGCGGTCCCCAGGCCAAATGCGGCGGCAGGAGCACCTAATATGACCCACGGTTTGATTTCAGGTTATGTTGTATACATCCCGCTAAAACCTGGAATGCGCTTCTGTGCAGGAGTAACGGACGTTTCTCGTTACTCGACACGTTTCCTGTTGTGGCTCGATGTGCCTGGAGCGACTGTGAGCAAGAAGGTTGTCACAGAGGAGTGTTTATGCTCCGATACCGAGAGGAAGTGAACTAACCTGCACCGTTCGGTTAAAATGTGGGGGAAGGCCCGCGGGCTTCTTGACATGATTAAATTTCGCCCTCTTTGCAAAAGGTTTGGACATGCCTGGCTTAGACAACCAAATGTTGAAATGGAAAACGTTTGTTTAGTGCAACATGTGAGCGGTACACAACAGTAACCACTTTTAAATTATGTTACTTCATGAGCGCGAAAGCAAAACGAAGAAATACCTCGGCAGATAATTGTAGGATTGAAAGCAACGTTTGCTAAAGGAGCTGCTACTTTTACCTGATTTCATTGACTCGTTGCTGCTACGCTGCGGAACAGGCTAACCTCGATTGGTTAAAATCAAAAACGTTCATACGTTGCGTCTTCTGCATTTTCAAATACTTTACGTCAACACTAGACAGGCCGGAGCGTGGGAGTTTCATAACCGGCATTGCTTCTTGTCCTTACGCAAAATGGTTGACAGTGTTTTCACAACGAACAAGACAATAACAAATTTTTCTGACTCAGCAAATATACTGAAGCACGGTAACGGTAAACACCTCCAAAGTTAAAAGTGGTTAACCGACATTTTCCAGCAAAAACACGCAGAACATCTAAATGCAACACTATTTTTCAATTTGCTTCAATTCGTGCATTGAATACGTAAGTTGTTGGACAACAATTCTAAGCTTGCAACTATTTAGTAAGAAAGTGTTGCTGAACTTTTCAGTATTTGGCTGTTTGGGCAAGTTTTGAATACATTTTAAACCTCGGAAAATTGCCAAACAATTTGTTGCAACATTATTTAAGGTGTCAGCTGCTTTCAATTAGCAGCAGAGAAATGTTCCAAATCCCGAACTTCCAGGTCTCGGCTTTCATAACGAAGTTCCGGTCGCGCAAGTTAGGGTCTCGACTACATTACTGCGAGAAAGTTCGTGAGGTATTTGTGCAAATCCCCAGAAGGTCCACTGAATAATTTTTGAAAACTCATGCAATTGTTGAAGTAATTTATCTCCAAAAAGGTGACACAGTCGAACCTATCAGCAAATATTTAGGAAATCGATTTCACGTGAATGTACGAATCCTCACTCCTGAAACTTGACCGAACAAGATTAGTTCCGCCAGATGATTTGACCACATTCCACCACGGTTCAAACAAAACAATGGCTAAATATTGTTGGGCGTGAGCTGTAATCGCAACAATGTTTGCTCGCAAGCCTCAAACTGATAACAACAATAGAATTAGTTCTTGTGTCTCCACGGGATGCATAAAAATGTTGATTTTCACAAAAATTGCGCAACGTCACGCTTCATTAATGTCTGGAACAGTTTAATACGTCATCAATGGCTGGCTCATGCCTGTCGTTGTTGCATGTTCTTCATTATACTTCTATGACTCCGTGTGTTGAGATGTTGTCCGTTTTAACTAAGTACCAAGTGATATTCAGCAGGACTTGTCGCAATGTCTAAAACAGAAAAGAAAGATGGAAAGTTCGAGGGACGAGTGTGTTATTCAAAACGGACAAGCAAATACATTTTTTCCGTCTCAAATGCAAATATATTGGGCTTTGTTTCTGTTTGTCGAAAACTAGATTCAGTTCCAAAAGAGAAAAATCTAAGTCACCAGTTACAAGCGAATCACCAGAGACTTGCTGAACCAGATGTGAATGAAAAGAATATGTCAGCAGAGACTTCAATGACGAACTTGCAATACAAATAAACTTTTTATGCTTTTTAAAAGTCGAACAACTGGAAAAGATTTGTGCAGCGAAATAGTTTATTGCGTTAATACAAAACTATCAAGTTATTTCAAGAAGTTGGTTGGAATATGTACTGGCCACTGATGTTTCTCTTTCTACGCGTGAAAAAAAGAAATTTTGACCTCCTTGTTGCGATAAATGGGTTCGAGGCTAAACTGAAAATTTTCGAAATATTGGCATGTTTTCCAACATGTTCGTTGCATATTTGACACGAAGGAGCTTTCATCATTAGGAATTAAATACGCTGGGCAAACCGACATTCTCACTAAGGGATTTTGATAACAGGCTATCGCTGACATGCGAAGAGGATCTGTAACTAAAATATGTCAAAGATCCATTTTAAATAGATCCTGAAGAAAAAACTCCGAATTTATGGCTGGAGGTTTCTGCCATGCAAGGCTCATCGTTATACATAAGAAAGCATCCGAAAAGCAGTTTTCAAGTTTCAACAATGTTTAAAAAAATTAAAATAGAAAAATCTCCATAAATTGGCAAAACAAATGTTGTTCTTGTTTGGAGCAATGATATATGCGAGGAAACGTTCTCAGTGTTGAATTTCAATAAAAACAAACGCTTTTGTCTTACTGACAAACATTTCGAAAATATTGTAAAAATATCAAGTTGAAGCATCTGTCCAGATTATGATGAACTTGTTGCCAACAAGCGATGTAATGTTCTCATTCAATTAAATTATTTTTAATTGTGTTACACCATGATATGTTTTTCATGATTGAAATTTGTATTTTATTGCATTTCGTCAGTTTTGTGAAATATATAAATGGCAATGTTGTATGCAGCCCGTGTAAAAATATTTGCGTGTTGTTTCATGGTTAAGAGTTGTGCAGACTTGCTCGAAACCAGGCCTGCACAACATACGGTCCGCAAAAGCTTTTCTTGCGGCCCGCGAGAGCTTTCTCAATTGTAGAAAATGCTGGCCTGCTCTAAGCAAAAATGTCCCAAATACATCTCCATGTGAGCGAGCTTGAAAGCTTGATGACTTTGTCAAATATGCGTTGTATTTAATGGATCTAACACAGAGAGTGCAGAGACCAATTAGGATGGCTTTCGCAAGGGTATTAAACTATTATTCCAAGAAATAATTTATTTTGCTTCTGCGAATGGTTCACACAAGCTCTTCAACAGAGCTTTTCAAAGTTACAACTGGATTAACCTGGGAAATTTTGGCTGACGCGTGAATTACGTTTCTGCAATAACAAAATTGTTTGCCTCAAATGAAAAGTCTCTGCAAGGTATTGAAATTGAAAAGTACTTGGAACTCAAGCGCTTGCTCGGTTGACACTCGCTCATCTCGCCAGCGCGATAGAAACGCACCACCGGACGGATGTCAAGGGTAGGCAAGAGTGCCAATCGCAGGAGACTTATTACCGGTTTCCTAAATTCACCACCACTCTGCGGGAGGTGGCCGACCGCGCGCGGGGACGACGTGTTTTAAGCGAGTGCATCGCGTCAAGCGAATCGACGGCCTGTCTTGAGTTTGTGAGTTTGTCAAACGTCTTTCAGAACAAATACCCGCTCAAGCGTAGTCAACGTGCATTTACACCCGGTCAATATACAGCGTTGACTCATTTAGAGATTCAGACAAAGGTCTATACAGTTCAGAAAGGTATTGTTGTTAATCGAAGAACGTTTCGAAACAGGAAAGAGCGGAACTGCTAAGGAAGTAAACCGTGCGTTTTCGTGAGACTTCCTTCTTGAAAAAATTCGTATGCATCTATTTTACCAGCGCTATTTTACATAGGTTAAAACTAAAAGTTCACCAGTTCATCTATAGGTTAAACATATAAGTTCAAAGCTTATATTGCAACAACTTTCAGTCAGGAATCTTTTATTTTTGAATCGCAACTTGAGTTCGGCGTAGAAACACTGTTCCGTTCGCTTAATATGTTTGCTTTACCAGCTACGGTCACTTTTATTCGGACGCCATCCCTGATGTCGAGCTCGCCGGAGAGAAGTCAATAAGATGATGGAAACGAGTATTAACTAAGCGAAATCTTTTGTCGGGTGTTCTTGTATTTCTGCTGAAGCTTACAGTTTTTGTTTAGCCCTGGTAAACAGACGATTCCTTGAGTGATTTTTACGAATCCTGTTGCAAAAGGGCTACGTGGTAGAACAGTAACGTAGTAGAAATAAGTATTTGCCTTTCATATACTTTCTGCAACAAACCCGTCTTTTCTCCAGTCAACTGTTTGTTTATATTTCATCCCAGCAAGCAGGGCCGGCCTTAAGCCGATGCAACCGATGCAGCTGCTTTGGGCCCCGCGCCTCTGGGGTCCCGCGCCTCTGGGGGCCCCGCACCTCTGGGGGTCCCGCGCCATGGTGTTTGGGTAGATTGTTCATTTTTTCCAGATACACCTTGTGCTTGAGAATTCAGTAAAAACCCCATATAAATCTCCTTTTTAACAAAGAACGCTCTCGTCAGAACTAGCAAATTTCCTCTCGAGCGATAGCAAACGTGCTCAATTCTCGTGTTAGTGCTGTACTGCATATTTGCGCTCTACCACGACCGCAACACGGTTGACTGAACACGATGGCGTCATAAAATCACTGCTCAGAGGGGCCCCGCGTCTTGGTCTCGCATTGGGCCCCCCGCCCAGGTCTTGCATTGGGCCCCACATCTGCTAGGACCGGCCCTGCCAGCAAGTAGCCTGTACGGGTCTTTGGAAGTTATCCAATCAGCGCAAACAGTTTTCAACTTCCACTCCGTTTCGCTGAACGAACAAACTAGGTCAGTGACGTAACAACGACTCTGGTATCACTCGGTCGGTCTTTTTTCCAGATTGAACGATTTTATGCAACTAGAACCTGCCTTGACAACTATCGCTTGACTGAGAAGGACTTATTAGGTAAGGAAACGCGGCGCATCTGTCAAAAATTGACAAATGGCTGGATGGCTTGGATCTTACATATTTCACTTGTGCGCACTTTGCCTGCGGGAGTCACGATTGGATTTTTCGTAACGACTCCATTCCAGCAGCTTGCAGTCATAACACAGATGCTTTCCAGTACACTGATCCACCTTTCGACCGCAAGGTTCAATCTGAATGATTTGATGATTCATCAGGCCTTGCTGTTGTCCACACGTTGGTGGTGTGAATGGTTAAGTTGATGATAAATTATTATTTGTCGTGTATCCGATGGACTTGAAAAGCGTAAACGTCCCTAACTTTTCAAGAATTTCCAGTGGTCAGACAGTGGGATCACATTCGCTTTAGCGCAGTAAAATTTTGTTGCGCGCTTTCAATTTACTGCAGCGTTTATTGAAACGTGCACAACTGCTTCGTGATTGGCTACGTTGGTTTCCTTGTTCAAGGCATCCGACCTGCAGCATATTGCAACCAATGCGAGCTTGTGTAGGGTTTGAGCTTATCTGTCAATCATAATTCCAAACAAAAAGTCTGAGAAAGTGCTGCACAATAACCTATCGTTATGGAGCATTGGTCGTGGTGTACAAGATTTGTAAGTCTCAGTTTATTTTTTGCTAAGGTAGGGGATTCTATCTTGAAACCCTGTATTCGAGTAAAATTGAGCTTTGTTTGCAGAGAGCATTCCAACGTCAATGTTGGGTTTTCCTTCGCGACGAAATTATTCTTGTCGCAACTTGTTGCGTCGTAATCAGACAGTGTCAGAACACTCCGCACATGGTGTAGCGATGCGCCCGCACAGTAATAAAGTGATGTCTGCGCCTTTGCTTTTTTGGGCTGTAGGCTCCACTTTGTTGAATGACAAATACAATTATGACACGAAGGCAATGAGACCAGGAGTTTATGAACGTCTGCGTTTTGGAAATCGAAGAGAAATAGGTCCGTGAGTCATGCTTTACTTATTGACAGAGGAGTCCCGGCAAAGGATGTCTGGCATGTGTCATATTTTATGTAATGGACGAAACGTAGGCAATGATGCTTTCGGTTTTGAACCGTCAACGATTGTCACATTTACAATACCCGGTCAAATTAATTACGTAATAATTAAATAGATTGTTTAGATTTTTGAGTTGCCCAATACATTTCCGTACCTCTGCCTCAAAGTTATTAGAGTTGCCCAATACCTTTCTATGCTTCGAAGTACATTATTTTTAAAGAACATTGACAATGAAATCAAGCTCCTACAAGATCAACGCAACAAATTAAGTTCTCAATATCAACAGAATTCGGGAGGCTTTGTAAAGCTGCAAAAGCTACCAAATAAAGCCACTTAATCTAATAACAAACACAAGCGTTAAAATCAAGATAAAACATAAAATTATAACTCATTGACAGCCATTTTTTGGTTACAGAGTTGCTACTTGTCAATAGATTATATAACTCCGTTTCGCGCCTTTCGAAACTTCAACCAACAAATCCACGATGGTCGTTTCAAACCGATGCATCTCACGTTTGGAATTGTCCTCGAGTGCAAAGTGACGCGGTGTATTTTTCAATCTTCCTCTGCAGCAAAAGAATTTGTCGGCAATGTGCAATGACCCCAGTGAAGGCTCATGTCATTGAAAGCATGTGCTCGTGTATTGTTTTACTTTGTTGTGAACTGTTTGACCTGATTCATTTTCGGTTTCTTCAAACTTCACAATTCAAAGTTTGATTGAGATTCAAAAGATGTCGAGTCCGGACTCGACTTATGGATGACCCGAGAAAGAAAGGATTTCTTAACCTATCAATTTACAAGCATTAAGCCGACCAGCTTGTTGACTGAAAGTGAACCATACATTCTGTGCTGATATATTGGACCGGAGTCGCTTGTGTTTTTGATAAAAGTCAAACATCGAAGTTGACAACTTTATCCCGTGCCCTTCCACTTCGATAAGATGCCGGCCAGCGATGAACTGACTGTCGGTGACGACAAACCAGTCGCAACGTCTGCTGTTTCAAAACACGCCGCAAGATGTTTGCAGTTCCTGAGTTAAGGAACACAAGAAACAATTCAGGCTGATCAAGTGGAAAAAATAGGCAGGGTTCCAATGATGTTTGTAACAACCGCTCGCCTCTGGACACACTGAGGCAATTGGCATAGTGGAAGCGATCGGCAGAGCACTGTTTTGCTTTTCGTCGATAGTAACTTCTCTTCCAAGTTTTACTTCAACAACCTCCGCTCACGTCACGTGACTCTGCCACACATACGTTTGATGCGATGATCTCACGCAACGTCCATCAAGCGCGCAGTCGAACTTCCTCTCGAGCTTAACAAACAACGCGTCGACACAAGTTGCTTCCCAGACTGACGACGTCTGCTGAACTCTGATTCTTTCGAGACAATGCTCGGAAACCACGTGGCCATGCTTTACGTATACCTCTGCAATGAAACATTTTGACAAGTTGGTTGACAGTGTGGGGTCATATTTATGCGGCCTCCGCTACGTTATACATGTCGGCCTACCTACCGTCAACACTCAACACAGTCTCAAGATTCTCAGAAACCAGTTATTGATGACCCGAATTTCTGTCTTTACTTTATTTTCGAAAGATTATTTCCTGCATGCGTTGAGTTTTGCAATTTTGCAAAATAGGGCCTTTTGCGCGTGAAAGTTTTTGATGAAATTGTTTGAAGTCGAGTATGGAATGATGCGAAAGCAAATTGTGACTTTATTCAAACAAACATTTTTATTTCTTTCTGCCTTTGGCATCTTGTGAATGTCAGGCTCAGTGCACAATTTACTGTATGTGCCTGATTGCTTTCAGGTAAAGTGTAGAGTCAGTGTTGCTGGGTAGACGCATCAGTCGTTTGCCTTGGTTCATATCTCGGCGGATTGACGCTTCCTCGGTCGTGGGGATGGCGGTTTTCATCAACAACAACCGGGGAGATGCCCTGATCTTGTGTTTTTTGGCAAACTACCTGGTGACAATTCACGGTCAACTGCCACCCGGAATTGCACTGGTAAGTTAATTTGCCTGATTTGTAGCCAAACAATGTTTATTCCCAATTGCTAAATTGTTTCCATGATCGCAAATGCCTACTTGTAAAAGTGTCGTTCCGCTGTAATCTCCAGGGTTGTCCATGGGACTTATTTATTTGTCCCATTCCCATCCCATAGCAATTTATGCCTGTCCCATCCCATCCCATGGGACGTTTCCCATGGGATTCCCATAGGAATCCCATTCCCATGGACGAGCCTGGTAATCTCATTCTTATTTCTGGGACTGGTAATTATTAGAGAGCAGTGGACAGTTGGCGAATTGTCTTAAAACAGTTGAAAGCTTGTTCGCAACATCCGCGGATATGGATATGCGGCCATTTGATCTGACGTCAGGCAAAATATTTGCACATTTTTATTAACACCCAACCAACCTTGAATCAATGCTTAAGCGTTCACCTAATCTCGGACTGAACAACCAGTCTGCGGTCAACCAACATGCTTGACAAAATCTCATTTTTATGACGCCACATCGAACTTTGTGACGCCACATCGAACTCCACGAATATTCATGCGCCTCTGTCAAATTCGAAAATTTCAAAGTTGAATCCGCGTGGACTTTGCAGAATTCCCAATACATATCCTAATGCGTTTCGTATGGAATTGGTTGAACGTAAACAGTGCGTAATTTAAAGTGAAATTAACTAAACACCAAATTCAAAGCACGAGTACGATTTTCCGACTACCTGTTCATCTCGAGCATCAACAGACAAGCAAAGTTTTTGAACGCACTTCTAACATTGTGTTGTCATTGATGGACGCCTTTGAAAAAATCCAGAACGAGTCTGAAATATATGACAAATTTCTAGGATTGCTCCTTCCGTTTTGTGGGTTCGCCTTGGTCTTGATCATATTTTGAGGATGTGATCAAAAAAATTTGCCGGATCAGTGCTTTGCAAATAATGCATTATCGCCAAATACGTTATATATCCCAAAGTTAAGTTCAACGTGTCACTAAGAGTTTCATCGCATCGTAGAGATGAGGACATAAAAATTTTGTGAGCAGCCCACTGGTTCCGTTTAACTGTGTGTGGATGTTTTGAAAAGGTGTCAATCTGAAATAAAAAGCAAATTTTATTTAAAAGAAACTACTACTCCGCAATAGTACGCTCAGTTGTGAACTTCTAAGCTACACTCTACTTAATTTGCATATTTGCTTGCAGACCAGTCGGAGACGACCTCAAATTGCGCCACCAAGAATTTCCCCCTCAAGTCAGAGAATACCGCAACCTCAACAGTCTCCACAAAATCCATCCAGAAGTAACATTTATTATCCACAGAATCCCAACTTTTTCAATCCATCTGTGCTGGCCCGAAGACTAAACACTTTGGAGGGAGAAATGCGAAGGTTATCCGGGTCCCTAGGTAGTATTGGAAACAACCTCAGAGTGACGCTGTCGCAAACGCTCACGGAAAGACTGGGACGTAAGTGTTTTTTCAACAGTGCTGGTACTTGGTAAGCACGTGTTTTTTCTCACGCTTTCGTTACTTTTTCTTGAAGTCTGCTACTGGTTTTAATCAAAACATTTTTCTTGTTTGTTGAGAATCTGGTTTAAATTTTAACTTTTTTATGTCAAATGTTGAAACTAACATTTTGGAGTTGTTTGGGCAAAACGTAATTGAAATACGATTAACTGATTCTTGCAATTCGTGTCAGGGAATAGTCAGGGAAATACGCCGGATTACGAAACATGATTAATTTCTTGAAATCCACCGGAAAATGTGTGATTCAAAGCTTTTATTTCCAACATTGAAAAGATGTTTATGGAAAAACTAACATCGGAACTTGTGCCGAACTTAGAAACTAAAAATAAACATTTTTGCTCACGGTTTTCGTTGTTTCAAACTCACCGAAAAAGGCACCATAGGAGAGCATCAATAATTTTACCCACTCTGAAGTCATTGGCCAACAGGCTCGAATGTTTGGCCGCTAATTCGGAGAAAGCTGGCAGGGTAGATGGTTTGGCCCTTATCAGCCGACCTTGTTTTTCATATTTGTTAGAATCAGAAGAATGACATAATTTTCTCACGTGACCACGTTTGCTTTTGTTCTAAACCTGTAATTCCTAACGCGTTCCCCACTGAAAAATCTGGGGTCCCAAGAAGGAATGCCAATGTGTTTTCTGAATGCCAAAGTGAATAACGTATCCGCTTTGTCACAGCAGATAATGTTTGCTCTTTCACCGTGCACCTTCTTTCAGGTTGTGCAGAAGAGGGTCCCCAAACCACTATTTTTATGAATAGGGTTCTGGGATTGGAAAGGTTACAAACCATTGTTCTAGGGGGGTCGTATGAGTGAAAACGCATTTGGTTTGAACTGAGACCCAGTGGTGTGGTCGGGATTTGCAGCAGTCGTTTTTAATTCCTGGCAACTGAAATTAGCAGTCGACGGTAACTTTTCGAACAGATCTCTTGTCAAGAATCTTCCGTTGAACAAGCGTTCGTGATCCAGTGAAAACGAACATAACCAAAACAGAAGCGTAGCCCAAAGTCTCGCAACACTGTGGTGCAAACCGCCCTGCAATTGAATTGGTCAAGTTTAACAGGAAGTACTACGGATTGTTCGGGACTTAGAGCAAATTAACTCATAACAATTGTTTCAGATTTTTGTTCGTTGAATTTTATGAAAACATGCAAAAATTTTTTCATTTGACGATTTTATGTCGCTTAAGTCTTCACATTAAGATAGCCATTCGTGCAATCGCGCTCACCAGGGGTTAAACGATTCTTAATATAACCTCAGACAAGGCGCCTGCCTAAAAACTTCATGCGTGAACTTGCTCAGACAGCAGAGCAGCAAGCTGACTGTGCAGCTTATTTTTCTCGATTCCCACTTTCACACGAGGGGACGTAGAAATATCCGCCGATTCAATCTCTCGTCTCGTGAGGCATCAATCGCCTGTGTAACCTCACTGACCTCACATTACAACATTGACCAGCAGGAAGCAGAAAAGTCATCTGATACGGTCGATGGCAAAGCCACGCCGAGCTTGCGTTGGTCAACAGAGAAGTGTACATATGCGTGGCGCCGGCAAAAGCAGAGAGCGAACGGCTTGAAATCAGTTGCAACAAATTTATAAATAACAGAACTTGAAACATTTCTGTTTACCGCGCAACGAAGCGGAAATGCAGATGTTTGCATTGCTGGCACAGCCGTGAAAGGAAAATGTGTTGTACCTTTCTTGTTTTGCATTCCACCCAGTCCCGTCGCCACGGGGGGGGGCTTTGGTGGGCTTATCCCCTCAAACAAACTCCAAGCCCCAAATTGAAATATGAAACACTATAAATCAGTAATATTTTTGTCAAATTAGAATGTCAAGCCCCCCTGTACAAACGTAAAGCCCCCCGGAACAAACGTAAAGCCACGCTATTGACGACGTTCTGGCGACGGTTCTGATTCCACCCCATCCCCAAAAAAAGTGATGCAGAAATTATCGTACCAGCAAGTCAAGCCTTTTTGTTGGTTTCAGATTGAAAAAATAATTTCACTGAATTTTATGCACAACTGGTTGCTGAACCGTCAACGAAAAATACTTCTCTCTATCTAGTAATCCATTGTATTTATTCTGCCGACAATTGAATCTTTTTGTTAGTTATAGTTTTATCGTTAAAATTGATCAGATTAATGATTTTCTAGGCATAACAGTAGGCTCATAGGCCTAGGCGACGGAGGTGCAGGGAGGAATTTAACCCCTCAAACTATTTGAATTATTTTACTTTCGGGCAAAAACATTTCAACCATAGATAAACATTTTTTGTATCGAAATTTTTATCTTTTCACAAGTTGTTTTTTTGTCAATATAATTTTTTTGGCGTGAAACTTGCATTAGATTTGTCTTTTCATTACTTTTTTTTGCTTATTACTTCAAGAAGTAAGGTTGTAAAAGTGTTGAAAATCTCTTTGTTGGCATAAACGCACTTTTTCGGGCGAAACACTGTAGGCCCACCCGCCCCAGGTATTTTTACCCCTACGCCTATCATTGGACTGATCAGACCATCCACGGTGCTAATCGCCGTTTGTGTTCATTGTTCGAGAACTTGCAAGTCAAACTAGGTCAGAAAACGGCAAAATGAACAACGCTTGATATGCGGCCAATTGCCGGCAATTAACAAGGCTATTGATGTCCTCGGACATTCGTTATCAGCCCGCCCACTACGCAGCAATCTTGCCGCCTGTCAACAAGCTCATATACAAAAATAGTTTCTTTCAGTTCTGCGCCAAGAAGTTGAGGTTTATGAGCAAAGAATATCCACGAGTGAGACTTCATTGCAAACAGTCACCACTGAACTGAAGTATTTGAAAAATAGCAACGCCGACATGCAGCGACGTATCAGTCGACTTGAAGGTGGGGTTTTGTAGATACATCGCTTACAATGCAATTATATTGGCAAAACCGCGAACATCCAAACGCATTGTACTTGATACAGTTAACGGTCTCCATATTTGTCTTTGCAACATTGACCACATGTTTGCATCAATATTTTGTGTTAAAACACTTACAAAATGCAACTGTAATTTGATACTTTCTGTTAAAGCGTGCTAATGGTATGATTAATATTTTTGATATTTGCTTTTTCACAATTTGGCCACATGCTTTCGCTAATATTGTATGATAAAACATTTGTAAAATATCAACCATACTTTTTTTTAAAGCGAACTACTCGAAATTAGCGAAGAAACTTTATTTACATCTTATTTCAATTTTTGAAAATGCATCGTGCCGAACACCGGGGTTGAAAAAATTGCGTGCTGCAAGAATATTTCGATGCTATCCCGTGTCTGAACCTACGCTGTTCTTTTTTCACTAATAGCTGTTATCTGTGAATAGAGTCAGACGAACGCCAAGAAGAATCAATTCAGAGCGTATTAGCGGCACTGGAATCATTTCAACAAGACTCTGGCCCGCCAGCTGGTGGTTCTGAAAATCACTCCCGTTTGTCTTCAACAGGTAAGTATGAAGATATAATGCTTAAAATAGTACCTTTGAAAAAAAACACAATGGTGAAAATAACTCATTTTTATAAATTCTAAGACGTTAGATTTGCATAGCAGACCGATGTCCGAAAATCTTTAGGCACCTACGCAGACTACTATTGCGTTAAAGATACGTATCTTATAATATTGTTTCGTCAGTTGTTTGTCGATGCGTCTCATTACAATTGAAACAACCGCTCAGCTCCAACGAACGGATCTAATGCCTGACTGAATAAATGCAGCCATCTGTTTCTTGTCAGTTTAGTTTTGACCGTTTTCTTGGCTATTTGTTTCGTCCGAAGGATTTTAGTCCTTTTTGTTTTTTTTCAAAACTGGACAATGTTTGAACGACGTTTTGTATCAACAAGGTGGGTCGGAGGCACAAAGAACAGTGGAAAGCTGCTTGGGGGGGTGAATGTGGGGCGAGTTTTCGTTTGAAAACGAAACCCATCCGTCAATTAGAACAGAGCTGTGGTGGCTTTTTTCTCAATGAAGGTTTGCAGCATAAGAGGAAATATCGTAAATCACAGTCGACAAAAACTGATACTGGAATATAGCCATATAGCCACGGTAACGTGGGATGCCAACGAAAATCCTTTAGGCAAACTATCGTCCTTGACAGAGGACATTGGTGTTTATCTATATGTTACATAGTATGTAGAAATATATATATTGCGCACAAGCTTATCGTTTTACAAGCAGGTAAGAAGCAGATTCAAGATGGCCTCTTTGGTTTGATTTATGTTTCTTTGTCTGACGAGTTCCAAAAGTTTTAAAACCTAATTTAAATTCAAAGAGGTTGAAATCAAACATCCTAGAACCTCAGCGAAGATATCTAAATCTGAGTTTGTTTAAACAGTTTGAAAACGCCGCAATTTACTCTCTGATAGTACATTTCTCTTCTAACCAACTCCTCCAATGTTTTCTCTGCCAGCAACAAAGTCAAATAGAAATTAAAGAATAAGCCAATCGTTCAATTGCAAGGACCGCCCATTCCTCTTTTTTTACTTTAATCAAAGCTTCGCCGTGTTTATGTGATGTGATTTCGATGTGATATGAACGCAGATCAAAGTGAGATTTATCAACTGACGAAAGCGGTCAAGCGTGTCGAAAAACAGTTGAACGAAAGCGAGTCTCTCAGCATCCGGTACAACTCAAGGTTTCAGTCTGTAGCATCTGACCTGGCAATGATTGAGGAAAAGATTGAGAAACTTAGCAGTAAGTCTGAGTAGATTAACGCAATCATCGTTGTTTGTTGCTTTTGTGGATGTTTTTAGGAAGACTGTTTGTTGATCATTAAAAAGTTATTTCTTATCGTCATTTTATTTAATGCGTTTCGAACTCACTGAGAATCCAGTGTATCTTTTCAGCTGAAAAAGACGCTTCTTCGAAAGGGTTGAGGGAAGTGAAGCAAACAATCAGTGTTCTTCAGTCGACTGTCAACAACTTGCTCGGTGAGAAGTTGTGAGTAATGCATCAAGTGGAATTGTGAACTGCTTTGCATTCTCTTCCAGCTAAGAAACACTTGAAAAATATAAATCACTTGTTTTTGCGATCAACTCTTTTCTCGTTGATATGTAAAAAGCATTGTATTTGCAAGTATATTTATGTTGCAAAAAGTATCATGTGACACTGCTTTTCGCGTTGCTGTCTCTAACGACTAAGTGAAATTTCAAGTTTCACATTACAGCATTTTCAAATTAAAATTTGTGTTCCTGCAAATAACATAAAATTATTAATGGAGGTGGAGCGTTTGTCGATGAACAACATTTTCTGAGGCTAGCGTCAGGAAAATTTTAAATGTTTTTGATTTTACGCTCCCGTTGTATTTTTTTCTTGTATTAAACATTACACTTTTATTCGTCAACGATGGCCCGCCTTACATTCGCAAAACAAGCTTATGATCATTTCTTCCAAACTTTTTCTGACCTTGATCGTAGCTATGAGTTAGAATTTGCGAAAAGTTTCATAAAACACGGTGCTGACCTCATAACTTGAAAAATTGTGTAGAAACGTTTGGAGCAAAACCAGTGTTTTTTGGCAAAAATCCCAAATATGGTTTCGAGGGTCGATGTCATTACACGGAAAAATTTGATAGGTAAATGGTCGCTAAAGCTAAGAGGGTGACAGACACAGGTAACTGAATTGAACAAACGTTGCCACCTATTCTGTCATGTGTTCTTTGCAAATCGTAATGTGTAACTGCCTTCGATCAAGGAAAGTCTTCTGTATGTTCATCTTTATTCCACAACCCTGGCATTTCCACATCCTCACGATTACAAGCTTTCCAGAAGTTGGGTGAAATAGAATTTTGCGTTTGCGACTATTTATCGCTGCTTGTTAGTTGTTACGAGGCCTTCCCATGAACATATCCCGGTTTGAAATGTGCCTTGTTCTTTCAGAAAGTGACAGAGCATCTTCGTCAGAAGCAAATGAGTATGATATTGAAGTGGTTGGGGGCTGGCAACAATCTGCAGATGAACTCCGTATGAACATCGAAGCAATAGAGAATGAACAACAGCGACAGCAAGTCGTATTACAAGTAAGATGATCAGAAATTCCTCTTGAACACTTGATATTGCATCTATGAAATCTATAGGTGTGTGGTGCAAAGCAATTGTAACAAATGCAATAATCGAGCTATCTCATCTCTTTCCCAAATACCACCACAATAGTACATGCGTAGCCAGAGGGGGTATGGTCCCCACAAATGTTTAGCATACATTGTAGTTTTGTGCTTTGAGAGGCGGTGTCCCAAACAAAATATTGTTGCTCGCTTATTGTCAAAAGATTTGGCTCCCCCAAATATTTTGGGCTGGCTACCCCACTGCCAGAGTCACTAAACATCAGTCAATTTCTTTTCGAATTTATCAAATCAAACGTTTCTCAGGAACAAGCCTGCCCGTGGCGTGATAAACACCATCGGAGGATAACGTTTTGGTGAAACTGGGTTTTGGCGAAGAAGTAAGTCGTGGTGGAATGCCAGTTGGATCGGAAAATGTCATAGTGACACCCCTGGCACCCCTGGAAACTACTGGCTCCTTAACGACTCCCCAGGGGGGTTCGTGAAGATATGACAAAAATAAATAAGACGAACATATACATTGTACAGTACATTGTCACAAAGGATTACCGCAGTGATTCGTAATTGAAATGATTTCGCAAGCTTTTGCAATTGGAAATCTTGGTTGCGCCATCTTAAAATTCGCAGTCAAAAAGCTGTTTATTGGGATTCTAGTATTTCGTGTCTATGACGTAATAATTAATCACATGATCAATCACTAGCCGGGAATGTTCGCGCTTTGCTGAGATCATCACATAATTTTGCTTTCTGAGTTTTAAACCCTTCTGCTTTTGGAAAAACTGATCTGTCAGGACGTGAAGAAGATTTAGTCGAATGGTCATCAAATACAAATTTAACGATTAGTTTCAGTCAAAAAGCTCTAGCTCTTTCATCTCTTTGGTTAAATGTTGAAGACGAATATCAGTTGCTGTCACTAAAGGCGACTAAAATTGTATCAGTTTTGACACTTCCTACATGTGTGAGACAGTATTTTCAGCCTTTACAAACGTAAAGACAAAATCAGGTCCAGAATTACCGTGTTGGACGCTGACTTACAAGTTTGCCTATAAAAAATATATCAGTGCGTTGATAAATTGAGCAATAAGAAGCAAACCCATCCGAGCCAGTGATGTTGTCAGTTTTGTACAATAAAACATTACGCAGTATTTCTTATTTTGAGTTTTGTATTATCCTTCCACGCTGGTTGGGCGAACAGACATAGGATTGGAGTCTGAGAAAAAAAACAGATTTACGGATATCCATGGACAAAAACGTTTGGGAAATCCTGAGCTTGCACATCTATCGAAAGGAATACTTTCACAGCAAAGAATCATACTCTATGTATGATATTTACGAAGTATATGTTTTGCCCACTGAGTAGGCATCCTTCGCTCTCGTTCAAATAGGATCTCGAATGTGCTTGTTATATTTACTGATTTGGTAATGCAAGATACAGACTTGCAACACAAAACGAGTTTTTTTGTTAATATATGAGAGGTTCCGAAATCCCTGCGGTATTACAAAATATTAAAGTCTACAGGTTAACAAATCAGCCGTACAAACACTCGGAAAGACGTTTGACTAATACTTGAATTGTCAGAAATCATTCAAGAACTGTTAAATGAATATTCCGTAACGTGTTCAAAGTTTGTGTTTTTCTATTTTAATCATTCCCTCAAACTACCGCCTTTGCATTACACAAATAAAGTTGGAAGCGGGCAGTCGTTCTTTGTGTCCAGAGGATTTTGTACCTTGGTCCGGAATATTTTGATTTCGCCTCGCTGTGTAATGCTCCTCAGTATGACAGCAAGCTGCAGGTTTTTACTTCATCTGCAAATGCAGAATCATTTGCTTTGATTATCGCCACACAGAACCTGACAGGGAGTTTGGATCTCTTCTCCGTCACTCAATCAAACACGGAAAGTTCGAATTACTATGACACAGGTGTTTCATCATCGTCCATTGTCATGGAGATGGCGTCGACCGTCGCACGATTAGAAGAGTCAGTGAAGCGAATCAAAGGTAAAGATGTTGACGCAGAAGGCGCGGTGAAAAGAACTGTTTTCCCGAAAATGAAAAACTCTCTTCCTGGTGGTTTTGTTACTTATTGTCTTCAGAAAACATCAGGAGTAAAATGCAATGACACAAGACCCTTAAAGTGGTGCCATGCGTTTCGCAAACTTGCTTTGAGTGACCCACAATAGAAACAGATAATAATGTTATTTTCGGCTAACCCATCGATTTTGATCAGAAAACGAACGCATCGAAAGCGACGAAGCTGAAAGACGTTTCACTGGAATCGAGAATGATCTTTCTAGAAAGCAGGAATCGATCGATCAGCTCAACGTGCAGATAACCGACTTGAGTGTCATCCAAGTGAGTCTTGACTTAGCATGAACGATGGGTCAGGTCAGTAAGAGGAAGACACTGCTGACATGAGTCAAGGATTTTCTATTTTGCAGGCGATTCCTTCCTTGCCAGAGGAATTCAACGTCACCAGTTTCGCGCAAAATCCCCCCCACGCCCTTGGGTTCGATGCTTACGACGCAGACGACGCTGCTCTGAATCTGAATAGAAATCTCACTAACATTGTTTCTAATGGCAACGGTAATAATGAGCAGAGTAGACGACTGCAGCAGTTAGAAGAATACGTCGCAAATATTGTGGAGCCGAACATGATGAGCGTAGAAAAACAATTGAATGGCTTTGGCTCAGCTTTGACAAGTTTTGACAACAGACTCGCGCAGATAGCTTCCGCTTCAGATGATTCTGATATAAAAGAAATGGGATCAAGGTAAGTCAACAAAAAATTTCCTTGTTATACAATTGCAACTTTTGCTGCCAGTGAAAGCAGCATTTCATGAAAAATTATTATTTTGCGTTGTTTTTCATGTTGGGATTGCTTTGTAGAGAACATTGCAACAAGAAATGCCACCAGAGTTTTTACCCACACGCAAAAAACAAATCCCTTAATAAGCTATATTCTCTGCGACCACCTATGGAGTAGAAGTACAGGTTGATAAGTGAAATTAATAATTGATTGTGGTGGTTGACACTGATCAACGCGCAACAAAACAGTGCAGTTCATTGAACCCTGTGGCAGCAAGTCAATTTGTTGGGGCTCATCAGTACAGCACATGCAACGGCAGGCCCGTAGTCGCTGGGGGGCATTCAGGGCAGTGCCCCCCAATTGTTTCTGTGCTCCCCAATTTTTGTTGTTGCTAGAAAAATTAGTTTTAAACATATAACAAAGACAAAAATCTTTCCCTCCTAAAAATGTATTTTGGCCTCCCAAACCTCAAAACCTGGCTACGGGCCTGTTTAACGGTATTGCATTCTTCGTTTCGTACCTAAATTTTCTCGTCGTGTGTCACACAAGGGCGGCCCTCTGCTGTATGTGAACTTGTGCTGTTGTTTTGAAGCTTGCCAAATCTTCTTGAGTGCACGGTTTTGTCAAAGGTGGGCAGTACATGAGGTGATGCATTTTTGGGGCCGGTCGCAACAACCACAGGTAGTAAAGTCGTCACCAAATCCCCCATTTACGCAGAACATCTCTGAAGCACCCGTTCCGGGCCATTTCAAAGAGGCGCCACCAGTAAATCGCGGCTATGGTATGTACTAACTACTGTTAAAGGTTAGCACATGCATCTTTGTGCAGGTCATTCTCGGTCGCCGCCCTTTCTTCTGGAAGTAGAGGACTTTCAGTCGCAGAAGCGCAGAGGTTAATAATCAGGGTTGAAGCACTCAACAACAGCGTGGCTGCCCAGTCATCTATGTTGGCAGAAGGTTTTCAACAGCTTGGCGATTATGACAGACGGTAGGAATGATTTAGGGATTATCCTTGAAAAACTCGAAAACTGGTAGTATCGATCGCAAAGGTCATTAGACTTTATGAAATACATTAGGGTAACATGCAAACTCTATCTCTGACCAAGTTTTTTTACATTGTTGTCAATGCTAAATATTGCAAACCATATTTGTATTGTTCACAAGCATTCTGGTTTGTAATCATATACCGGCTTGTAAATGTAACAGGCATCGAAGATTTGTTTCACCAAGTGTCTTTCTGCTGCAGCTTGAGGATGCGAGAAGTAATGGACGAATCCAAAGACGACGAGCTTCTCCACATAAAGTCATTGCTTTCAAACGCGACGCGGTCGCTCTCCAAGATGAGCATGACCCTCGCCGAACACCAACTCACCATCCCAAACATCTTTGATGTGTGTTTTGTTTCGGTCTTGTTGTGATATTGCTTAAAAACAAGAAATCATCCGACTGGGGGTTCGCTTTGAAATTAACTCTTAAACAAACATGCTGCAAAAAATATATTCTTTTTTCGTTAAGTTTTACGGCTTATATATTTTTGCAGAGTTTACGGGTTGGCGATGACATCCTAGTGGACCTGAACGAGCAAATGTACCGACACGATCAGGCGCTAGAGAGTTTCAATCGAACCCTCAGCTCTCTCGAAAAACTCGTCTCTGGCAGAAGCTCCTCAGGGAGTGAAAGAAACAAGAAGGAAGAGTTGAATCCACCTCCAGCGGGCGGTGGTGACGTGTACGTTCCAAAACACGAATTCAGAAAATTAAAAGAAACACTTGCAAGTGTCAAACGCCGAGTGGAGATTCTTGCAGCGAAGAATCTGTCGAACAATGCAGTTGACTCGTCTGTGGCACGAGCCCGCATCGAGCAGCTGCAGCAGGAGATGACGTTGCAGCGAGCTGCTATCGCCGACGTTTCCCACGCAACTGATGACGCCACCCGGCAGGTGAACGAAATTCGGAAATTATTGGCTAGATGGCTCCAAACCAACCGAACATCAGCAGAATCCGGCACTGCTGCACAGTCACGTGACTTGTCATCTATCGTTTCAGTCTTGAAAAGTATAAAAGCAAATGTGATTGAAAACCGGAAAGTGATCAACAATCAGAGACGCAGGTTCAGAAGAGTCGAAGGTGAGGCAGGAATGGTTCAATGCAAGTAACATGATGATGTGTTGATCTTTTTAAGTACTGTGTTGACCAGATTACTCTCAACTACAGCACAACTTACAAGGACAGAGCATACATAAATTTCCTGACTCAAGTAACAACCTAAGAACGTGTTTGTGACGCATTATGGAGAAATATGACTAATTGATAAATTTCTTTCGTGTGAGCAAAAGCATTCAATTCTTTAGAGAAATGGTTGTCTCTCTTTCGTGCGAACAGCATGAAATACTTTTGTTCAAAATAACAATTTCTTTAGGTTTGAAACGCTTGTGTGCACGGGCCTCTGACGTCAAAGCTCTGAACAAGACAATCTCTGCTGAGATCCATTTACTCCACGATGCGGTTGAGACTGTCTCGTCTAACATGACGTCACTTAGTGACAAAATCCCAGATATTGAAGATTACAAAGCTCTGGTAAAATTATAGTTTCTTGTTTCTTACGCCAAAGATAAATTTTAAGGCAAAGGGTGAACATCCGTTTGCCTTAAAAAGTTGTCGAAACGTTGCGGGCCGACGTGAAAACGTGTGCGCATCACCGTCATTGCCGAAAACTTATGACATCGTAATACTTTATCTCACTGTTTTCAGCATGCAGCCAAGCACGTCTGCATTAGCAAAACTCGCATCGATTGGTTGCCTATGTTCGCTGTACAGTCTGTCTAAGCGTATTCTTGCAGTGTATCATGGACATGGGCGTCGGAAAGGGGGAAGGGGGTGCTTGGCCCTCTGGATTTAGAAGTTTGAAATTTTTCTATTAAATTTTAAGCAAAAATGGTTGTTCTCTTATTTTCAAATTGGTGAAATTAAATTTCACCACTGTTGGCCTCCCTTAGAAAAATCATTTTGGCTTACTAGAAAAATCCTCCTCATGCCTATGCCACGAAACCTATTCGCAAAGTTGTTTGAGATTACCATCTAAACAACATTAAGTTTGTAAAGAAACACATCACACTGAACACAGGTTGGTCCTGTGGATGACGCCAACTGCGTCACAATGGCGGACGTTGAAACGAAGTTCGCCAACTTAACACGGAGACAATTGTCGTCCGGTTCCGTGAATTACGATCCTAATGACGTCAACCACGACCTGGAACGCCAAAGAAACTTAATGGAAGAGCTCAGAAATGTCCCATCTTCCTTGAGGGTGCTTGAGGATCAGGTTGGTCATGTTGGGTTTTGAAGTAATGACATAAAGTTCACGTCATGCATTGAATAGATGACGTTTTCAGTCAAAACCAATCCAGATCGCACTTTTTCAGCGATGCTTGGTTTGTTTTATTTGGTGAAAATTCGATTTCAACCCACACCAACCCTCACTTGACCTGATGGGTGTGGCAGACCAGCTTCAAGTACTTTTAATCAAATATTTAAAGTTGTGAACCCCTTTTCATTGCGATGAACAAATTCGCTGCGATGAATTGCGATGAACAAATGATTTGCGATGAAATGAAAAGGGGTTCATCGCAAATCATCATTGCGATGAACCCCTTTTCATTACTTGAAGCTTGTACATCAAAGCCATGCTACCCACGAGCCTCTTTGATGAATCACCCTCTTTGATGAATCAGTTCAGTTTCGTTAAACTCGCTTTTTGCACTCCTGTCGGAGAGTCACGAGTTGTCAGCTTCGTCGCTTTCTTGCGCCGGTCACAACTTCCGCGGTGAGACATTGTTGACTCAGTGGCAGCGCCGCTCGTAAACTCTTCCCAGTGGCTGAACATGTTGCAGGTAATGTTTTCAGACGCTTCAGTATGACCGGGAATCGAACACACCGTACCAACTTCAGTGGGGCGTGCTCAACCCACTGTACCACTTCCCCGGTATGGGTAACGACAGATCCAACAGCGTTGCATCTTCAATTGACTGATCTATTGCTTTCGTTCTTTTACAAAATAATTCTTTAAAAATCCAACCATAGCTCTAAAAGCGCGTTTTTTGTATCCTTGAGAAATGCATTCAAAAACGTTTTCGTCTCTCTCAGATTCAAACATTCCAGGATTCTGCTCTTTCACTAAGAACTCTGAAACATAAGGTTGACTCGCTGCAAGGATTGCGAAATTTGTTATTCAAGAACTCTGGTGACATCACTAGTTTTCACGAGACAGTTGCGAGCCTCGAAAGCGACCTTGCGTCAGTGATGAGCTCGGTGGCAGTGGCACAGGGAGATAGACAAAAACTTTATTCTTATCACGATGACTTGAGGTGAGTAGACCAAACTTTTTCCTCGTTTATTTTATTGAAATGATTATTAATGTCAACCAAAATAAAAACGAAAATTTTTCATCAGCTTTTTTTTCCTGAATTCGCAGAAATAACTTTCAATTTCAACAAAATTTTTAACTAAAAAGTAGTATCAATTACATTTTAACTAAAAGTAATGTTAATTAAATTTTCACAAAAAAGTAATAGTTACAGGAATTTTTCATTGAAAAGTCTTCACAGATACGAATGTTTTCCATGCATGTGCGTCTAGTAAAATATTGCGTTTTACTTGGGTTTTCAGCTGAAATTAATTGATTTGCTTCCTTAATGTTTTGCACAGGTCTCAGCTGAACAACACTCGTCGTCGACTGGACAGAGGGGACGACCGCCTTGTGGTGCTGGACCGTGCTTTGTCTGTTCTCAACCGGTCTTTTCTGGGCAATATCACTGAGATCAAAGACAGGACCAGAGAGGGGAAATTGCAACGGGACGACAACAGTCGCGCTCTCATAGATTTTGGGGTCCAGATTGCTGAGCTCGACTCAAGCCTGCAACAGGAAACGGTGACCGGCTCTCTTCGTCATAACAGCGTCGAATCCAAGCTTTCGCAATTCGATCGCACTTTTTCGGAATTCAGCGACGTATTGTTACGTCACGATCGCGCTGTTGACTGGCTCAATTGGACGCAAGCTTCGGACAGGAATCAGCGCAGTCGTACTGATGCAGAACTAAAAGGCAGCATTGAGTCACTTCGTGAATCGTTGTCAGGATTAAACAATCGTTTCCGCAACTCGCAAGACAGCTTTGCGGCGCACCAGCAAAGTCTCAACAAACTAAACCTGACGTTTGCGAGAAAATCAGGTATGTTTGGTGGAAGCAAAACTGCATAGAGTTTTTTAACCTCCTCTGTCTTCTACAGCACCTAGAGGCGTCGTTTTCACAAACGTGAATGTATTTTAAAAGTTCAAACACAAAAATTTATATTGCAGTACATTCTTTCACCTCTATTTTGTCAAATCAGCCAACCTCGAGTAACATCTCTTTGTTATCAGCCGAACTTTCCCGACTAGCCAGTCAACACGAATCCACCACATCCCACATTCACGATATTCGTCGCAACATCCGGGAAAGCGCTGACAAGTTGCAGTTGCTAAGCGACAGGGTCAACAATGCAGAGGATGAATTGACTGAAGCAAGAGATGCAGTCTCAACTCAGGTTTGTTTTTTCATTTGCCTTTTTCAGCTGCAGTTTCGTCGTCAAAACTTACAATTGCGTATCTTGGACAATTTGTTTCACACCGATTCGCTTCGTTTCAGTCCAGCACACTTCTGGCATCGCGGCAGACCTCTGTGAACATGAACGACCAAATAAACTCAATAAGACAAACGCTTCAGGTGGGACTGCAGTGTTATCACACAATTATTACAACACAACTGAGAAGTCGTGCTCATAATTTCTGATCACTGTTGTGAAGCTCGTAATTTTAAAGTGTAAAAAACTAAGAATGTTTCTTTCGAAAAATTTTTAAACGAGCCTGCAAAAAATGCATTTTGACAGCATTGACACGGATTTAGTAAAGGTTTTTGCCAAAGTATAGTTTCTTAGATTCAATGTTTATTTGCGTCGAAAGAGACATGATGCCTTCATACGACGAACCGAGCAAAGTATCAAGAAACAGAGGTCGGATATTTCCAGCATTTTTGAAAGCTCCGCCAACCACACGCTCGCGCTAGAGAGATTCAAACAACGCTTCAGAAGTCGATCCATCGTTGATGGTATTTTCTTCATCAGTTCAGTTTCGTTTGTGTTTGAAAGTGTGCAGTTTGGTTAAGCCCTTGTGCTGATTATGAACGAGTTTTTTTTAATTCCATCACCAAAAACATAAAATTTTTACTGTTGTCTTTGTAGGACCCTCTTCAAACGTGACCAGCGACTTGTTGGATGAAGTGAGATTGATGGACTTTGATTTGCAAAACTTGGCTCAAGAGCTAACCGCCTTGAAGCGCACGTCTGGAATCCGTGAGAACTCTCTTTTGAGGTTGGAGGAAAGAATAACAGAGATAAGCAACAGGTAAGATTGTGACTCTGCATTATTCACTACCGTATTTCAACCAAGCTCTTGCCAAGCGGCGAATTTGCTTTTCTAGTGCAGCGACTTTGTTTTCAGAAACAAAACTTTTCATAAAAATCAAATAGGAAATGAGATATGAAGGCACTTTGTTTTCTGACTGTCACTTGAAAGAAGAATTAATTTGCTAAAAGTATGTTGGGGCAAAATAGCGTTCTATGCTTTTTTCAAAAACTTTTGCACTGCGTTTTCCAGTTTCAACTCATTCTTATTAAAAAACACCAACGTCACAATGCACCTCTCTTGCCTTATGTAGTTTTTTAATATTGCATGTCAAGTGTGACGCAAAAATGTGGAAAGTGTAGCAATGTAAAAATTTGTCTACACCTTCTTAGCTGGTCCGAATGCATTCAATGCCACAACGACAATTCTTTTCAGATGTTGACTCGACGAGCTAACTCACTTTAAATATGTCCTTGTGTTTGCGGTAAAACCAAAATGAATAAAGAACTTTCAATCTAGCGCTTTGCAACATCAAAGCAAAGTACGATCACATAAGGAAGTGCTTGATCTTTCACGAAACAGCGTGAACAGGAACAGTGATCGATTGCGTGAATTGGAACGACTGCTGCAAGATCAGGCCGTTGCTGCATCTGACCTCCAGCAGGTAAGTAGTTGAAAGTCTAACAGATGCAGGCAAGCTGGAAATTTATCAGCATTTTCAGAGCGGCATTGCCAGTTTCTGCATAAGGAATTTCACTTTGTAGTAAATCCTTAAAATAACTGCAAAACGAATGAAATCGAGATTATTCTAGTAGCAGCAAAGATCTTGCAGTTTCCGGTATGCCTTACGTGTTCGTATGTGCTCTTATAAATTTGCCAATGGTTCTTTTGTGGTCCATGCTAAAATGCACACTGAACGCGCAATAGTTTTTTTTGCTTTGCTTTCCAGAACACAGTGCGCTGCAAATGTATTAAGTCGATTTTGTGACAGCCATGCATTTTAAAGTCAGCATCTAAATACGTCAATCACAACGTTACTAGAATGGGAGAATGTAACAAGTTAGACAGTGATTGCCAGCGCTAAAGCTATCTTCGGAAAAATAAGTTCATATGACCTATACCTCGTTTTCAAACTTCTGCATTGAGTTACACTATACTGTATATTTGTAACAAAAGATTGTACTTCTACGAAGTTCTTGATGCTAACAATGTTGCAACCCTATCTTCTGCAGGTGGTAGTTACCAATAGAAATCAGATCGCGTTGCTAGGCGACCTCAACTCTTCCCTGAAACGACTTCGACAAGTCTTCTCCCGCCGCTTTGAAACACAAGACAATCGAACACGTGCTTTGAGAAGCTCGTACAGCGCTCTCAAGAATCGAGTGAGTTTTAACTTAAGTTTTCATGGACATATTTAACTTAACTTTTTTCTAATATCTTGATGAAATTAATCAATGGTACGCCGGATATGCCAAGGCTGTTAAGATTATACATTTTGCCCAAAAGTACAGTCCTCTTCGCTGCCAAATAGGTGATTGACCGACCAACCTTCCGATTAACGTGACACTGTGCTATCACACCCTCACTTTTTGGTAACGTCAAAATGAAAAGAACACCTAAACTGCGCTATTGCGCAGGTGGCCGGAATTCAAGCTGGCCTTGACAGCCACGATCGCAGACTGACCACGATGCGGCAAGACAGGCTGAGTTTGGACTCGGAGATCAACCAGATCTATCAGTCGTCCAGCAACTTGGAGGAGATCATGCGCACAGCGGTTAAGAACATGCAGGTGCTCAGAAAAGATTTCGACGCAGCTGAAAGCGATCGATCTGCTGCTCGGCCTGCAGATGAAAGGTGAAAAATGCTGTCCTGGCATTCATGCATTAGCCAGGGTCTCCAAACTATGGCCCGCGGGTCAAATTGTGTAATAGCTTATGTGGCCCTCTGGCAAAACGTTTGGAGGCCCCTGCGTTAAAACCTCTATGATCCTTGCAGGCCATTTTTCCTGGATTTCAGTCAGTGGTATTATCAATCATTTTGCTGTTTCTAACTTAATACACGTAAACGTACTGTAGCTCTTGGTGTACGATGTTGCACCAGAACGTCGGAGCCCTGAGACATTGCCCCTGCTATTCTAATCTAAGGACAAACGGGTCAGAAGCGGCTTTCAGAAACAAGAGCGTAAGAAGCTTCATGCTCTATCAATTTCGACTTCGATTCAAAGTTGTTTCAACGTTTTGACAAATCTGAAAAGTTCAGCAAGACCCTACCTATTATTGTTCATCTCAAAACTGCAGCTGTGCAGCACGACTTGTAAATGGAACGATCAGGGACGCCGGAGCAGCGGTAGAGCAGGGGGGGCAGGGCAGTAAAAGAGTTGAAGGCAATGGAAATTTATAAAAAACAAAAAAATCGTTACCATTTGTGCTTGTTTCTGTTCAGCAACGATGTTGAACTCAAAAATAATACCAGAAATTATAGAAAACCATTCTGAATTTTCTCGGTGAGCGAATCGCTGTAATAATTTTGTTTCAAGTCGATCTTTATAAAACAAGAATTTACTTATGATATTGTTATGAAAAGGTACCTCCGCCACCGTTCCCTCCATTTCGATAGGGCAGGGGGCAACACCTCCAAGTCCTCCTCTCTCCGGTGTCCCTGGCAATGACAACCTTAAATGCTTGCGCAGTTGTGCATTGAACGCTTAACTCCGCAAAAGTGTTGAACTTGACAGTAGCACTTGAAGCGCAAGTGAAAATACAGTCATCAAATGTTGACAACTTTATTTATTGCAGGTGGTGACCTCAGTCATTAACATGCCTGCATAAACTTGCACACCTTTCATTGGTCCTGCGTTCTAAAACTGGTAAAACCGTGGGAGAAAAAGCAGTAGTGTAGTATTATGGAGAGAATTATCAAAATCCCCTCTCTGTGAAATTCAAAATCAAAGTCCGACTTTGCTGCTGATCTGCTACAAAAACCACCGTAGTAGAAGCTTTGTAAACATATGCGAAACTCGGTTCAAACGCTAAAGCACACATAAGGCATTCCGAAGCAGACTGTTGAAAAAAATCAAAATTCTTTTACCTTAGCTTCCACATCAGTCACAACTTTCAATTTAAATTTTTGTTTCCACGATGTGATCACGATAGCATGGTGAGTTATCACCATATCATGGCGAGTGATCATGATAGTATGGCGAGTGATTACTATGACCGGGCGATTGTGCGCGCGACTCTCACGACATATCATGACAATCCTTGGTTAAAAGTGTAGTTTGCGGGCTGTTGCACTTCCTAACGCATTTTACCTTGCTTAAAGGGTCAAGTATAAGCTTTTTGCTTCAGTACTAGGATATAGTGTGAAAATCACAAGCGGTTCAACTGAATGTTTCCTCTTTCCCGTTTGGTAACAGATTGATTTACACCTGAAACTCGTTGTTGAAGTCAAGCGGGCAAATCTTGTTTGAAGCGTTACTGATATTTGCAGAATTAAAAGGCTACGATCGACCATCCGTGACCTCCAACAGACTGTATCAACGAATGAAAATAAAATTTCGAGTGCGCAAACGACTGTCGAACAACTAAGCAGCTCCGTTGCCCTTGTGCTTGCCAAACTGGAGCGACACACCCAAGCGGATCAATCACGTGGCCAGTCAAGATCCAGTGAAATTCAAGAAGTTCGAAATAAGTTAGAAGCAACGTCACGTCACCTTTATTTGGCTCAGGTGGGATATTTGAAAAACTGCTTGTATCATTTGTTGCCTTTAGCGCATATTAGATCTTGATGAGCAAGAATAATCCAAAGATTTCGTATTTTTGTACGACAGTTACACGAATCAGGTATTAGGGTGAGGAAATGACCATAAAATTCATTCTTGAAACTTAAAGTTACCTATCAAAAAAAGCATATGGATACATATCAAAAATCTTGACAACTTTCAGTATCCCACGCATAAATTCTTACATGGTAAAATTATTGTCGTTTTTATATGCTCCGCATAATATAAGTCAGGAAAACTTTGAACTTAGAAAGTTACTGCCACACTGCCCAAATTTGTTTGGAAGTGGATATAAGTATGTTAACAAGGGTGCTTTCCTCGCTGAGCGCAAGCATGAAGTCAATGCCCCTGTCACTGCAGCAATTCCACATCAAACATCAAGTGCTTTCGACTCATAAATCTCGTTGAAAGATGCTGTGCTTTCTGTACTATTCATTGTGTTTCACTGTCAACTATACAGTTATTTGAAATACTTCAAATGAATTTGGAAGTATTGGCTAAAAACTGCAAATACGTGACACTCAGCCATAAGTCACTTTTATACTGCCGTACGATCAAGTGATGAACAGACTGAGTTCAAAGCAGCTTTCAAACCACAGGCACAACTGGAACGTCATAATCAGCGACTTCATGTGATTGGCCAACGCTTGAGCAACGTCATTCGACCGGGATTGAAACAACCTGCTGTTGCTATAGTGCAGACGAGCCCATTGAGTGACAACGAGATTTTAGAAGCCTCAGGTAAGAAAAATATAATCTGCATTGTCTCATCCTCTCTTGGAGAAGCAGTACTTGACTACAAATAGTTTTCTAAATTATCGAGAAATTTCATCACGTTTTTCTTCACTCGTTCGATTTCACGATCGATTGTTGAGTAGAATCAGCGGTGATTGTATTGGATTTTATTGAAAAGCAAAACTTAGGCGGATGACATGCTCGTGCAACGAGTGAGCAGTTACAAAATGTGTTGGAATTTAAGTTAAAAAGCCAGAATATAAGAATATTCAAAATAAATTTAAAATGCGTTGCATTTAATTAAATATTAAAACCACATGCCCTCGGAAACCTTTTTCATCTACAAAATGGGAAAGTAAATGAGCGTACAGTGAAAATTTTCCAAACTCAGGCTGGATTCCAGTCAGGAGTCAAAAAAAGCCAATGGGTTCCAACAAAGAATCACCACCAGTGGGAATTGAACAATTCAACGAGTTGGTTGCATCACTTTCACAACGATTGGATACACTGCAACGACATTACAAAGAATTACTGAAAAAATCAAACGAAATACCAAGACAGGAAGACAACGACATCTCGGAGGTAGTCAAACGTCAAGCCGCTGTTAAGTTTTCGTTTTCGTATTGACTATTTTGACCATAGGTTTCAGGATTGAGGCTCATGATTCTTGATAACCCTTGGTTGATGTTTGCGTGCGTTTTAACACAAAGCCTGTATATACCGGAAATGGAATGAAAATCGTTCGCAGAAATGTCAATTAATGCATATTGAACCGAATCCTTCTAGTTCCATTCCTTTCCAAGTAATTGTTCCACGACTGCAGGCTTGTGTGTGTCTGGAGCATCCCTACTCACGTGAGGCTCTAACTCATCTTCTATTTGCCGTCAGTTTTCATAAATCAACAACCTTGTAACGCGGACGTCTTCCAGCTTGTGTCATTTTAAATGCCTGTCAGAAGCGTCTGTCGTCTTTTACAGGTAAACTTCCTTTTCCCCATGTAATGGTCTTGGGATTTCGTGACGCCCATGGCTGATAGTGTGGTTTAGTAGGTGCTAGATAACCCAGTCAAAAAACATTTCTTTTCTTCTCGTGCCACTCTCTACTGCTATAGGAAAATAGCTCGTAATTTTCAAAACGCATTCGCTTCAGTTTTGCACAAATTGTTCTAGGACCAAGATCGATTCACCATTTTTGAGGGAGGATTATACTTCTGAGCAAGATGTGCTTTTTGCAGTTTAGAATTAATTTTATGTTGTGAACAGAAGTCTCAGATCTGTGAAGACGAACAGTTTAACTGAGACAATGCCTGACACATCCACGTCAAGACAGACCTGGACGTCATCTTGTATATTTAATTTTCAAAATATTCCAAGTCACTTAACGTTTCAATCAAGAAAAGATCAATGCAAAATGTGGATATTACAACGTTGCGTTTCGCAGATAAATTTAAAAAAGATTGTGTTGTTGTTTAAATATATCATGAGGTTGAAAAATGAAAAAACAAACAAAGTGATGCAAAACATGCGGCACTCTTTGCGATCCAAAGTGACTCGCTGAACTTCGTGAAAGCAATTTTCCTTTCCAAGCAAAAGTTGACTTTAATGAATAGCTAAGCGTGAACTTAATTGCTGCGCCTGTGACTTCCACTGTAAGGAAAGCAACTGTTGTTGCAAACTGTTTTTCTAGGTTGTTACTGATAGCGCTTGGGAGTGGCGACTGCCTGAGATGCAAAAGCAAACTTTGTCAAAATTTTTGAGCATAAAATGTTTTAATCAATCACATGACATATGAACTTACAGGCATTATCACATGATATGCTCGTATGATCACATGACGTATGAACTTAGCGCGCCCCACTAGGGGGTGTAAATAAATTTCAAGGGGGGCGCGAGCCCTTACGCGCCCTGCAACGTGGAAAGTTTGATCAATAAATTTACCAATAAATACATTTGTTTTTACAGCTTATTTAAAGTCAGGGGGACTTGAAACAAAGGACAATTACTTAAGGGAGGCGTGGGAGAAAAAAGGTCAAGTACCACTGGTAGACTGAGTGCGTCAAACATGTGTAAACATATGAAAGTGCAGTAGAAGATGTATCAACTTTCCCTAATTTACAATATTGTCCTTGTCATTTTTGTGAATGATACTGTTGACTCTAAATAGCTAGCTAAATACCTAATCGTATTTGGGAAGCAAGCTCAGTGTAAGTGGGGTACAAAAATATAAATTCCTTGTTTTATGCAAATACACTGCTTCAAAAAAAACATTCAATCTGATATGAACTATATTTGAAAATATACTTAATGGCAGAGAGCAGCTCGGGCTCTAAGGGATGAGCCCGAGAAAAGTGCGAGCTAACGTATTCGAGAGAATGCCTGCTACGAAAACAGTTGAAAGCAGAGCGGAGTGTCACTATTGGTCTGCGGCGCCCATCTCGGTTTGCTTGCGCGGTTGTTTTCGCAGTGAATACGGCATTGAGCCTTGCACCCACCCATTGACCCTTGCACCCACCCATTGACCCTTGCACCCACCCATT
>Ga0210059_1001909_pt1 | contig 32081 bp, 17 predicted proteins | sample Ectturendosymbi2_FD_188042 | JGI IMG/M metagenome (GOLD analysis project Ga0210059, IMG submission 188042) | Ecteinascidia turbinata endosymbiont from Florida, USA - Sample 2 (SPAdes) (version 2) | ecosystem: Host-associated > Tunicates > Ascidians > Unclassified | place: Key West, Florida... | reverse complement strand
AGACGTGTCTTACTGTGTGAATGGTTTTCGTGCTGACTCTTGCCATAATCGGGCACCATTTGTTTTGGTTGTAGTGGTTGCACTTTTCATGGTACCGGTTTTTATTTACTTTTTTCAAAAGTTTCCAAACTTTTGTGGTCAGATGTGTGGTTTAGGTTTAATAAGTTTCTACCAAGCGTAGTCCAGCCTACTGCACACTTGTCATGAATTAGTGTTATGTTACAGGCGATGGATGAATAAGTTTTCAAAAATGAAGGTCCACTGGTGGACCTATAACCACTCCCTGTTTGTTTTGTATTTAACCAGTGTCGCATTCGGATACGGATGGATATCGGATACTAAATTTCAGAAATTTTCGGATAAGGATTGGATATGGATATTCAAAAAATTTATCGGATATGGATCAGGAGTTAAAAAATCAATATCTCCTCACCTCTGGTAGGTTGGGACTCCGATAATAAGGTATCTGAGCGAAAAAGAGGTTGTGTGATTTGTAGTAAGTCTTGGGCAACCTTATCTATACTTGTCTGATGCTAAAACCACTACCGTGGAACAGATTTAGCCTATTCAAGCTAATCTGTAGCAAAAACGATGGATTAATTTAATAGTTTCGCCTGCAGGCTAACTACACCTAGTTAGGGAAACAATCAGCAAAATTGAATCGGTTAAGCAAACTGAATGATTATTCGGTAGGTTACAAGACATCAGATATTGGACAGAAGGACTATTACCTCAATCAGGCCCGTCGCCAGGATTTAGCAGCAGGGGGGCCAAAAACCAGATGGAGTGGGCCAAAAACTAAAAGGGGGGGGCCACATTTTTCAAATACAGTATTGGATGTATGCAGCAACCGGGGAAGCAAACGTGAAATGGGGGGGCAGCGATTTCAAATGGGGTGGCCGGACAACACTGCCCCCCCGCTGGCGACGGCCCTGACTTCAATACTGATTAATAGGTTTTCATTACACCTTGGTATAGTAGAATGATACAATCTGTGCAAAATATGTAATATTGGAAGTGGATGACTTCAGTATAGGCTACACTTTGAACGTTGTATCCCAATTATGTGACTAAAAGTTTCTGAATTAGACTATAATTGCAATTTGGTGAATTGCAGTACTTACTGTTCATAGATTACGACTTACAAAGTGCTGTGAATCCTCATGTTTGACAGTCTGTTTATTGCACTACAGAGTGCGGAGAATAGACTGGTTAACGATTTTTTGACTGAAATCAACAAAGTGGCTTTGCAATGTAAAAACAAACTCCCATTTCCTGCCCTGTAGAAGCTGTTCAAAGTCTAGTAATCCACTTGAAGAGTGCATTTACGATACGATGCGACGCGGTTTCCATGACCTCATCGCCTAGCAGTTCTCTACGATTTTCTCTGCTGGCTGTTATTTTTCGAACTACGCTAAATATAATCACGTCTCGGCGATTCCAAAGCACCTTTCTGTAGTGGAATCAGCTTTGACCTTTTCTTTTTCACCGATTCCCCAGCTTTCGCAATACCGTAGGCCAAGCTCACGAAGCAAATCTTCAAATTCCTTAAGTGTAGAAACGCCCCAATATCGAGTTCGCAAGTGCGTTCGCGAAGGTAAGCCAAGGGCGACGAATCGCTCACACGGCAATCCGATAACAGTGCGGTGTGAAGTGGGTAATTGTTTCAACCGTGACCAAACCTCGCGACTAATCTCACAGTTTTTCGGTCTCGACACTTCGAAGAATTCACGAGCTTAACACCAACGACACGCGAGAAAGTGTGTCAACCTATCGGTCTAGCGAATGTTTGCTGGCATGCAATAATTAGTGGGTCCTAACGTTTACGACAGTAGAAATATAAAATGGCTTCCACAAACAACAAATCAAAGAACGTAAGCTCATTTGACAACCTTTGCTGACGCAGAAACTGATCTCTTTCGCGAGATTCATCTTCAAAATCGATTCACCGTGACCTGTGGTTGAGGCCGCCACTGAAACAAGAGTACAGTATTCGTTTATTTACATAAGTGCCCTCGCGCACACACACAACGAAGCACAACAAAAACATAGATCGCGCAAACAAGCTGCCTTCGATAAATACTCAACAGCACGGAATGTGCTGGGGAGGCGCCTCAGGTGGAACAGGTTCTGATCTTTTTGCTGCCGCGCCGGATCCAGCGCAAACAAAGGAATTGAATTGAAAGTTATATATTGTTGACAAAAAGTTAGAGTAAAAAAGAAACTTGTAGTGTTATCCGTGGGAGACCCCGAAAAAACAGGTGTCAGCAGTCCTTTACAAGGCGAAACTACATGTAGTCGAGAGAGTAGTTGGTTACGAAAACTAGTAAAAGCTTGTTGCTGTGACTGTAAGGTTTTATATTCGTAATTCGTTTATTATACCATAAATACAGATACGATATCAACAAAATGTGATGCATGCAGATTTAATCGGCGAAAATAATTGGTTTAACTTTGCAAAAACATCAGAAAATTATCGTTATCAAAGCGACGCCAACTGATGCATGACCAGATAGCTACGTCAGCAACTGGACGCGAACAGAGCTGGTGAGCTGAAGCAAAAAAACAGGTGCACGCACTCGTGACGGAAACACGGTCTTGCAATCCAGTGTGCAAAGAGGCTGAATTGCAAAAAATAAAAACTTCGGGTGGCGCAACGGGCTGTTTTTCTAATGCAGTTCCAGTGGATTCTTAATCAGGCGTGTCTACCCTACAAAACAGCGCATTTTTCCTTGTTGGAATAACACATTTAGTAAATACTGTAAAAACAAAGTGAAATCGGAAAAACTTATTTCAGGTTTGCTGAACTCAGGGCAAGACAGAATTTCTTCTGTGCCACGGTCGAAGGGAATCGGTGTTTACATCAACTTTATATTAACCAGCGATTTACACGATTAGCGACTGCACATTTCTAAATCCTACTTCAGAATCAGATCAAGCATCACTCAAGGAAAAGACACGGGTTTTGCGTTTCTAGGGAGAATAGACGGATTTTTTGCTATTGGCTGCAGAGACAATTCGCTCTAAAGTAACTTTAGCAAATGCCAAAAAGGCATGTTCACATTCTTATCAACGTAAGTTCTATGGTTCAGCGGTTACAACAAGACTCTTGGCAATTCGAAGTGTTCGTAAAAAAGACACTTAGAGCAAAGTTCTCATGGACCTCAACCTGTCCCTATAAAGAAAAGACAGACTGCAGAAAGGATCTTTACTTTGCAACAAATCTTCACGGAATGTCCGACCTAGTGATCCAACTCACCCGAGTCGTTGTCGGCGTATCCTCCACTGCCTGCTAATGGGGAGTCAGATATTCGCCCAACTTGTTGCGCTGTTATGCCTCCGGTTGACGTGGCACACGCAAGATTACCGTGAGCGTCGAGAGCGACAGCGCCGACAGTGTCGTGACCACTAAATACAAAGCAAACATTTCGTCAGCGTCAGTAACGTAACCAGCCCAAAATTGGGGGGGCAAAGTTATTGATTTTAGGCTAGCAACAATATTTTGTATGGGATACCGCCTATCAAAGCACAAAATGACTAGATATTCTAAAAATTCGGGGGAGCATGGGCCCCTTTCCCCCCTGGCTACGCCTATGATCAACGCCACTCGTGGGCTGCACTAGTTTTAACGGTGAGGAGTCCGATTCCTGATCATGGCATTGAGGGTCAACGGGTCACGGGGTCAGTGTGACGCAAATACGGCGTTAATCAGTAGTGCTAGGAAGAGGCACTTTCAAGCATGCGGCCAGTTCCAGTCGTATCGAACAAATAACACAGAGCAAATGCAGCTAGGCACGAACGTTCAACGCTTATGCGATCTGTGTCCTCGATAACTTGTCAAAACGCTATGCGGGATTCCTGTGGGGAGTTCAGCGAAGAAAACTCCGCTCAGAGCGCAAGAGTAAAATCGTCCTTGATTTTGATAGCAAACAGAAAGCTAACTACTAGGTTTACAAACGTATGGGTCGTGAAAAAGCTCATCAAGCAAATTTTCGAGCTGTGAACAAGCGCGGCTGGTACTGCTACCGCAACAGTACCCAGCGAGGAATTCGCTTATGCCGACGCAAGCGGAACGTCGCACTCATGGTCCTGACGTACACATCACGGAGAGTACTACATTCACAATTTAAATACATTTAAATCATGACAGTTCTATCTAAATCAAAAAAGTGAAAACTGAACTCTATTAACACATTCAGCACAGTGATACCTGGAAGATTCACGGAAGTCAAACCCCGACAAAGTATATTGTATTCATTTTCAGTGCACTCAAGTAAACACATTTTTCCTCAAACAAGACTTACACGTTGAAAAGATCTTGTACGGAATTTTCGTATTGACCATAATTTTCAAACTCAGCTCTTGCGTATTCAGTGACGAAATAATCAATATCTGCTTCAGGCAATCCGTGCTTTCTCGCTAGTTCCAAAGCCGCATTTCCGTTCATCACGCAATGGTGGCTCTGCAACGAAGTCGCAAATTTTTTAAGCTTTCTGCACAAAGCAAGAAAACGCTAAATGTCAAGCCAAACACGGCACAGACTATATTTGCCGCGAACTCATTTAACAGTTCAGCAAAGATGAGGGTTGTTTGCTTTGTTTTTGTTAGCTAACCTCATCCAACACAATTCTTGCTGCTTGAACAGGATTCTTGACCCGCTGAATGCATACCACTCCGCCCATGTCCAAAGTATCCCCTCTCATGATCATGGAGTGCATCTCAACTTCACCAGCTTGGTTCAGAGCTGAACCTCGGCCTGCCATAAATAACAAAAAAGGATCAGTTTTGAGCAAAATAGAAAGTTTATACAGAAAGGAGTTTTATTCTTTGCACAGCAACAGATATCGACCACCTCCGCTTTTCAAACGCAACGGCGCAAGTTTAATGTATGGATAGGTTGTTAGGAACAGCGTGTATGGCATGCTACGTACAACCTTGGATTGCACAAGGTTTAAAATAATAATCCACAGAGCTCCAACAAAAACAACTACAACAACTTATGAGCATGACTGCAAATCAATCGACAGAGTTGGTACCACCTGCATCGAAAGATGGGTCATCTTCGAGTTCTGTAACGGCAGCAACAACGGCATCAGTGGCATTTCCGCTTTCATTCAACACTCTATAAAAAAGTCAACATCTGTACAAACTGAACCCAGCTGGCTAAGGGGCAAACTTGTTTATCAATCGTCCAGCAATCGACTTCACTCATCTGCAGCAGGCTTCTTGCGTAAGCTTGGCTTTGTGAGGATTCGTATTGAATAACTCCTCCCTGAAGGTAAATTTGCTCACAGAGTTCTTGACTTAAGATGACTTTTGATTTTTCCAAAAAGTTGTAACCCGAATTTAATTGCAAACTGGAACACACTTACAGCGGCATCGAAACAACTAGCCCAGTGCGACTCAAACTTTTTAAGCCCACGAAGTGGTTGCACATTTTTGTAATACCGTGTACCAGCAAGATAGTTATAGTAGATTTTTTTCAGATGGACTTATGCTATTAGATGACCAAATACTCGTTACATTAAACTGATATCTTTTGAAGTTTGCACAACTAAAAATGTTTTTGTTTGTAACAAACAACAACGCAATTGATTTACTATAATGCGAAGGACGTCCTTGTTTCTTTTTCAGACCACCAACAAAGCAGTCGCGTACCGCAGCCAGTTGCACGCGTACCGGCGTACCGCTATAGTTTGGGCAGTTCTGTGCATGCCTACATCATTGCAGTAATGAAGTCTCAATCATAGTACACGTCACTAGATGGCGCTGCTGAAGCTTTTAATATTGGTACCACCCAAGTAAAGTTTAGATCGGGGATTTCCAAGCTTTTTATCCCGTTGGCCCCTCTGGCAAAGAGGCTGTCGGCAGCAAATTCTCCCACAGTAGGAAGAGCGGTAAAATAAGACGTTTTTACTTATTTCGCAATTCAATAATTCAATCCTCGAAAAAGCTTATTAACAGCAAATTACATGAAATGAAAAGTATCAAGAAACCCTTAACAAGTATACTGTTGGCGTTTTTTCAACAGAAGTTGTACTAGATGTTCGTATACAAAATATAAAAAATGAACAGTAAATAAACAAGCAGAAAGCAGAAATGTGTACCAAAAAATTGCATTCCATTTATTTCATTCATAAACAAGCCCTACCATTTGAAAACACACTGTGCTCTGACGATGAATGATAACTATTTACCCTAAATGTTGACTTACCCGCAGCCAAACCATGAAATATTCCCTTAAGCTACATTGGCCAATCTCGACCATCTTGAAGAGCCCTGCTTTAGACGGTTCTTTCGTCAATGACGATACAGTTCAAAGCTCGCAAAACCTGTCAGAGCAATTGATTTAACGCTGCCATGAATCAAGACAGTGTGTTCAAGGTTGTTGCTTTGTGAAAGAGGTTGAGCCCAGATCTTACGGACATCAAGCGTATCATCTGTATGACACTGATATGTATTACAGCCAAAAACATTCACAGCAGGTCTGGAATATCTGTCCTCCCATTGGTTCTCTTAAGTTTGTGATTACTGGTTCAAGTAAAACATTTTGTTCACACTGGTTGAAAACTGGAGAGTCAACGGTAAAGGAAAAAACAGAAAACATCTGGCAAAGATTTAGAAAACTGAAACTAATTTAATCTGGTGATGAACGTTGGTAACTGAGGTTCAGAAAGAATTTTCGTCAAACCCTACCAATATTTTGTCTCTCTAGTGCAGTGGTGCACAACCTGCGGCCTTCGATAAAAATTTATGCGGCCGAACACATGTAATTTAAAATATAAATTACGGGGGCGTGCATTAAAAACTCTTTGTCTATTGTATGAAGATACTTAGTAGAAAGATGGCCAAACAGACGTGTGGAAGCAGAGAAGGCTCAGTGTGCGGAAGCAAAACGGAAGCAATGCAGAAAACTAAAATCATCTTGAACTCGCCGGCGGCCGTAATTCATAAAAATAAACGTAATGCGGCCGGCAATGGCAAAACGGTTGTGCACACTTGCTTTAGTGAAATTGATTTGCGTACATGCAGTAGCCCAGCCGAACCAGGCCGGACAATCGGACATAACAAAGGCAGGACAAAGAGCATACATTGCAAGCATACCAGAAACGTTCAATATAAAGTAAAAAAACACCTTCGGAAAAGAATTGTTGTAGGCAGTGCATCACATTCGCAAAACATCGCATAACAAGGCATATAAACAACCATTGTATCGTTTGTTTATTGGATCTCAACTTTCTTTGCATTCCACTTTCTTTGCACTAACTGGAAAAGCGTCGGGTGGAATCCATTTTAACAAAACTAGCAGTGTGCGCAGGATGGACTGATTAGGCCCAATTTTCTCAATGCGAACAATACCCTTCCTTTGGAAGGTATCCCTTCAAGGAGGTTAAAATAAATGAAGCCAACCCTAACGGCTTTTGAAATAAATTCTAGAAACAATAGGGCAGACGGTGGAAGTACGAAAAACGTCTTCTACATTTTCTTGAAAATGATAAAGGCACCAAAGTTGTGGTGATGTTTCTGCAATTTATTACTGAAAATTTCAACAGAAAAAAGACCAGTTATCTGAGGTGCGACATAGCAAATCTTTTTACCAGAGGGCTCTTCCACTTCGGTTTGCAACACGATATTATCGCTTATCATTCAACCGCAGAAGGTCCGGCAATAATCCGAACACGACTCTGTATCGTTTATTGAAAATAAGCCATAAGAACTTTGGCTTCAAAGTAGGTTCGTGTTTGTTGCAAATGAAAAGCCCTCTGGGAAAATTTTGGAAAAATAACTCTGCTGCAATAAAGCTTCGCTAAAAGTCGTTCACGGGTCTTCTGTCATCGCCACTTGAATCTTAAAAGTTGTTTTGCTGTTAAAATGTAGTGCCTATAGAGACCCTGCAACTACCACAGGAAACAGAACGTGCTCTGTTCGAGAGCAACAGGGCTCGGTCAGCATGTTCTATCTTTTCACAAATACCCGAAACCTCTGCTACATAACCTACAAACGACATATAAGCGGCACACAAAAAAAGATATTTTCGGTGAAACCCGATCGTGCAGCAAACTCACTTATATCCGGCTAGAGCAGCGTTCTTTGCACCTTGTCGGGAAGCTTCCACCAGGTGGTCCGGAATTTTCCATGCTCCGCCGTGAACCAAAATCACTGGTTTCACTGAATTTGTCACACCATTCATAACGCCTCTTACTCTCACTACTAGTCTGTTGACATTGAGCAACACCATTTCAAAATGTCAGTAAAGCACGCTTGATTCAGAATTAGGCGAGAGAATAACCATTTTCTTTCGTGGGCAAATACTTTGATGAAACAATGCGTCTGAGCAAGAAAGCATTGATAATATTTGATGGCTCAATATGCGCCTCTGATCCTTCACTGACAAAAATTTATTTAAATGTCTGTGCGAGCAATTTCGATAATAGCGCGCCGGCACAAAGTTGGGATCGCAAGTTGCGCAATACGCAAAACACAAGCACGACTTGTTCGTGACCAATCATGTTTTTAACTATTTTCTGACTTTTTTCATCTTTATTGCTACTGATTTTCATCTTTATTGCTACTGTCTGTGCCATTGTGACGAAACTACTGCGTCTGTGACATGTTTGACATGAGTTCACAAACAATGCATTGCAGTGCACTTTTTTGCAATTTCAACTCAAAAACACCTATGCGTATGAGCTTCGCCTTTGATTTCTGAGAGGGGATTGAAACGATAAAAAACTCTTCGGAAATAATTTCGTCAAATTAAAGATTCTATTTTTCCAAACACTGATGGAACTACCACATTGTCGAAAAAGATTCACAAAATTTATGGACACATTTACAAAAATATACACACAACGCTTTCCTGACAGTCACATCCATAATTTATAACCTATATGAAATAGTACTGCAAAATCCCTAAAATTTTTTCAATGGTTGCCAGAAATTTCTACATATTTCGGATTGCAGACAGTAGAATAAAATGGCTTTTAACTAGGATTTAGTTTCTTTGTTTTTTATTCATTTTTTTAACAATTTTTTACCCTCTCGAAGCCATCCATCAAAAACTAATGGAGTTCAGAGAGTCAGTGACCTCCATCCTTTTGTTTTGTATTTTCGGACTGTTACGTTTGTTGACACTATGATATGTTTTTGAGACGCAATATGAAAGCTAAACTGGAAGAATGAAGGTACGCACGAATGAATGAAGGAACAAACGAATACGTGAGTGGCAATAATGTACTGCGAAAAACGAAAATTCCAACTTTCACATGAGCAAAACAGAATGTTCTGGAACACAACATCTGCTCAGACATTTGTGCCAGCAAACCTATCTCTGTGCTAAGGCTCAAAATGAAAAACATGGAGAAGACAAAGGTGAGCCAGAATTCACGTCGAAACTGTCAGCCAACTTAATTTAAACACGAATTTGCAAAATGCCTGAAGTGGGTAAAAAATGTTGATACTTCGTTTCGTCCCAGGTAAAACTACATGGCAAACAAAAAGTAGGATAGATGTAGATATACAAACGTCTAAGAGTGTCAAACCGTTTTTCAAGTCGAAAATATTTTTGGGACGACGATAGGCTTGTGCTGGTGCCTGCCTCTGAATCAAAAAGTTGGGTGATTGGTTCTGAAGGTTTAGTTACTCGCTGCAGTGTTTCTTGGGCAAAAATGCGTTTATAATTATTGTCATTTTGTCTCGAAACGCAAGCTGCCAATTTTACTTCGTTTAAGCACGCACATCAATGTATATACTTACGTAGGTCTCACCTCCTACACTATACATTATGCAAATCTTTCAAAAAACAGGAGAAATATTCCTTGAGATAAAATACTAAAATTAATCAGCAGATATAATTGCACATAGCGATTTTTCTACAAAAGCGTATCCAACTTCTATGAAGCGCATCGTAATCATACACTAACTAGGAAGTTCGTTAAAAAACAGTCTATCGTCGCTTTGTAAAATTGACAAAAAATCATTCGAGTTCACACCTAGAAGTATTGACTGAAAATAAAACACTTTAGGGACAGCAGAAGCCGATATATCGGCTTTTCGATGCGATTTTTGCGATAACTCGCGAACCACTGAACAAACGTTTTCTTTGAACAAAGAGAAACCTTGTCCCTTGTCGTGCAAACCTTAACAACTGCCATTTTAAAACAATATTTGAAAATAAATATTATCTCTGTGTGTTCATCATGAGCAGAAAAGTACATCACCACTTGTTTATCAAAAGCACTGCATGAATGCATAAAAAAAGCTTTTACTAAACAGCCTGCTTAAAGTGCGATTGTAATACATATGAACATTCTACTACCTGTAGCATTGGAAATAAGTAAACCATGACATAGTGCGAACAGTTCTACATACATGAACTCAAATGCGCTGATCAACGAGCACGCCTAATACCTGAGAATAATGGCCCGCTTTTTCTTTTCAAGTCAACGACCATTCAACAACTGTATTCATTCTATTGCCAGCGCTTACGCAGTGGAACACCATCTAGTACGTGTTATGAAGAAAACAACACAAAATCATTTAAACAACGAAGTTTTGATACTTTTGATTTTAACAAAATAAATTCAACGACAAAATTAACAACCATTCTTATATAACAACACGTTTCAAGTGTAAGCTCGCCTCCACATTTCATACCACCTGAAACGAAGAAAACTCTGTCATTGCCATGTTCAAACCTCACACACCGAGTAGCACCTCGCTAATTCATGCTTAAAAATGTGACTAGGGCAGGGATGTCAAACCTTTAAGAGTGAAGGGCCACAACTGTTTAGCAGGTTGCTTCGCGGGGCAAAGTTTCACAAAACGATAGGATGGTGTATCTTGCATCGTAGGCTTAACTTCATGTCGTTGCGACACCTTGGAGGATACGAACTCGTGACAGTAAGAACGACAAGTTGCACATGGTACATATATAGCACCAAAAGTAAATAGAGATCTCTGCTGCTGATAACAGTTTGCTCTTTTATGTGCTATATTAGCGTGCCTCCCGTCCATCGTGCACAGAGGCCATGTGACTTCAGTCACATGCCTCCTTCTAGGGCCTATGAGAGGGGGATAGAGGAGGTATATCGTACCCAAGCGCGGTTGGATGGAAGTACACACGTTAAGTTTTTCTGTAATCAGTCAAAAATTACCAGTGTGAGCAGTTACCAGCATAAAAATTAATATATTTATAAATATTTGCATGGTAGCTGTTTATCTATACTGTGATTGCTATACAAACCATCTATGCAAGTTTCGACGACAGCCCCAGAAGCTAGGATGGTCTGGTAACGGTCTTCGTACCCCTGGTAAAATTTCTCCTGGAGACCCTACCTCCTTCATTACGCTAGCTGGTCACATACGCGCGGCGCGCCACAATCGTGCGTCGGGCTTCTAATAATGCAGGAAGTGGCGCTTTGACACGCTCCCCTCACTCCCACTGGGCCACAATCTTATGTTGCGGCACACTAGAGCAGGGGTCAGCAACCTCGTGCCTTCGGGCACCAGGTCGCTCGTAAGGGCCACGTGGATCGTCTGCGGGCCTGTTCTAGAAATAGTTCAGTTGAGTTATTGACGCATACATTAGACAATTACACACAAATTAAAGTTGAAGCGCTGGGACATCGAAAAAAACTGTTAAACAGGTTGTCTCGTCGGGCACCCCTCGACAGTTTTATATTTTTCTATCATGGTTTGAAGTTGATGGCCGCATTGTTGGGAATTTAATAGGATTACATTTTTGAAAGGTGTTGCGGTCTCCTGGATGATCAACACAGTTGCGCAGGAGTGCTGGGTCGCAACCGGTATCTATCGTGGTTTCCTCAATTCCGCAAGGAGCTGAGCGTGGCAGAGAAAGTGTAAACCCAGCTAAAATGAAACTCTGCCCGGGTTTTCATAACCCTTTCGCATCCAAGCAGACAATCGTTGCTCTGCAGCAGTTCGCATTTTGGTGCCAAGAAAATAGCACTGACATGATCGTTGTCTTCACATAAATGAATGTCATTAATTATATTAATAACAAAATTATACGTAATTTGAGCAAAGTTTTTTTGTCAGAAGTGTGTATTAAACTGACAGCCCTTCGCATTAATCGGTACCCAAGAAGTATCTCCCTCACTTTCAAAAAGTTTAGTGTCCCCTGCTTAGAGGATACGAACCCGCATCGGTAGAAACGCCAGGTTTCAAACGGTATAGACAGCATTAATAGCAACAGAGATTGACCGCTCGACAGATGTCACTCTCACTGCTGCTGGTAACAGTTCGCTCTTTTGTGTGCTATTCTTAGCGCGCTTCCCGTCCTACTTCGCAACGTGTACAGAAGCACCATGTGACGTAAGGCAAGACGCAAGTAACAATATTTGCCGTGCGCACGACCAAAATGGGAAATAAGTATTTCAGAATAACAACAAAATCGTAGAAAACAAAGTAGAAAACCCTGTATGTGTCATTGGGATATACAGAAAAATGACTTCTTGGTAGTGCGGAAGTTGTGCCATTTTTAATAAATAAAACTAAATTTATCTTCTAATATTAGCTGGATCCTTTTTCAAGTTCAAATGCCCGCCACTTAAAAGAAGCTTTGTGCAACCAAAGTATTAAGAAATGGTGCAAACCTATTGCAAAAAGACGCCATTTTCTCAACACGCAATAAATGCTGACACACTAGCAGCTACACTTGTAGTTTTGGATGCACCCATTGACCTGACGTTTATAGCAAAGTGTCTTCTCAAGGCCATTGAGTCATACAATTGTTACACGAAGTGCACACATATCTCTCTCGTAAGAGTGTGAGCTTTTTTTGGACGCGTGAAAGTGGCTCGAGATTCGAGTCTATTTTACAACTCACTGTTCCAAAAGTGACAATGACATGTATTTATGTTCTGTTCAAATTTAAAGCAGTGGTAGCATATCATGTTAAGAAATATTCGAAACAATGACCTTCATATCTGTTTTGAAACAAAAACCCCCAACTACGACTTTAAGTCCGATGAGTGTTGTGAATTGTGTGCAAATTTTGAGTTCAACCTCTTCAGACACGAAAAAAGCTGCTCATCTAGTCTTTGGAAAACTTTTATCTACTTGCATATCAAGACATCTTTGCCAGCCACGACCGCCAAACTATTACAACTCATTAAAAAGTTTGACCGAACCCGGTTGAGCATCGGAAAACTGCAGCATTGAAACTATTGCAAAGCGAGATTGGATAGAAAAATTGACTTCGGCGTTGCATTCTCGGAAAACGCTGTACAGCGGTAACGTTACACCTCCGTATGTTTTAATAGTTCCTCTGGACGTCAGTGGTCAATTGCTACCTTACCATAGGGATTGGTGGGATGACTAACCTATTTGAAACTGATGAAGATTTTGATTAAATGCGAGGAAGCGGAGAATTAATCTCTTCCACGCCACCTTTTCCGACCACTGCTAGACAGGCCGCCTCTGTTTCCTTTGTAAAATCAGAGGCTTGGAACGAATGTGGAACTGAGATTCGCAGACGCTTGCTCCTGCAGTGTCTCCGCTTGACATCGAAGTCGATAAGCTGAGGACAACAGCCATGGCCGTAGTCAGGGTCAAATTTTTACCGAGGCGAATATGTTAAATTACGTCCACGATTAGTATGTTGTTTAAAGTAGTTTATGGAGACCTAACATCCTGCCCTCATTTAATCTAGGCTGGCGGTATATCTGGTAACTTGCAACACAGTTTAACAGCACTGCTGCTCTTTTCAAAACAGCCACAAAAATGTGATTGATTTAGCGTTGCAAATATGTTCTGGGGTACCATTACACAAAGTTCACCGAGGCAAGTGCCTCATTTGCCTCAATGTAGCTACGGCCTAGATAGCTATTGGAATACCACAGCTTTATTTCTTGTTAAGGATAGCAAAAACAAAAAAACACTAGAACGTTCAGGTTATGCATATAAAACATAGGTCAATAATTTCATCAGAGTGGCTCTGTATTACTTCGAACAAAAATTGTTTTTACCCTTTACAGGAAAAAATAAGTTCAACTAACAAAGCAGTACCAGCAAACGCTTTCCGTCCAACTATCACAACGTCGAATAAGGCTAACCGTTGACCTGACCCGTTCTTCCTGATTGGAAACTAGGTAGATGAAGAAAGCTAACATAAATTGCAATAAATGTTTTATTGCTGAAGTTCGCCGCAGCTTTGAATACATTTCCGGTCAGAAAAAGATAACTACATCCTGATGTTATCACAACGATGCTTAGCAAAAACAAAACTAAACGTTGCAAATATTTCAAAGTTTTACCAGTCTTAGTTTTACCTTTTGATGTGAAGCGTTTGCTTGGGTCATCAGCACTAGTTGTCTTACTTCTTTCACGTGTATTGCCATATTTTTGGTCGTTTTCTCGTTAGGCGTAGTTATCTTTGACGTGACCATATTTTTTACGATACAATCGACGAGCCACTGTTACATTAGGAGATTTTGCGCTGTGTTGGCAGATAGCCTTTCTGCCGCTTGTGATTAAAACTAATTGCAACGACACGAGAGTGAAGGTTCAAAGCCGTTGTTTTAACGACATGAGTTTTACGAAAACACAAAAAGCAAACTTTTAATTTTGCACAGGAGCCCAAGCATCAACAAGTTTAAAACAGCAAACCCACGTTGACCTCGCATAGTCACTCCACTGGGTTTACTTTATTTTCCTTTCCCAAGCATTTCACACTTTCGAGTCCATGTTTACGCACTGTCTAATACAAATTCCAAATGAGAGCGGTTAACAGCTTAAGCAAATTCTTAGCGCACACAAAGGTTTAGGGCTACTCCTACTGGTTATTAGAGCAACCGGACCTTCATTTGCCTGAACGGTGTGATGCCGATTTGTCGGTTAGTTAAATAACGTTAAAACTTTTTATTTTACTATACGTTTGGTTGCAAACAATGGCTTCGAATATGGCTACAAACAAAACGATACAGAAGTAATCAAGCACGTTTGATGATTCATAAGCAGAATTCAATAGAAATCTTTCAAGAAGTGTCAGCATAAAACAGTCAAAAACGCTTGAACAGCTGGAAAATTCTCTGAAAAATTGAACAAGGCCTCTTTTCACGCGTTCGTTTCCCGACATGAGAAAAGGTCCAGGAAAAGATGGGCAAAACGTTTTAGTTTTAAAGGTAACAATAGCCCGCGGGCCATCAGAAGTGGCCCACAAAGACAGCAAGCTTGCCTATCACTGAAGAACAATGGCATGCCTTTTTCAAAACGAACAGCAGCCGAGTTTCCATAAACAAAGAGGACTGAAAACAAACAGTTTTTTTAAATTGTCAATTTTTGGACAAGTTTACTCGCATGCGTTTGAAACAGTCATGCTCGCTACTTTCAGCAAATAAAATTAGACTCTCCAAATCTAGGAGCAGACGGCAGATGATGCTTTTGACATCAAGTTATGTGCCAAAACGTGACCAATTGCCAGAAACTTGTTGAGAACTACTGCTGTTTTACTGCGTCAGAATTCGAGGTCGTGTTGCTCTGCTCCAGATTCCAGGCTGAAAAGTCATACTCGCTGCAACAGAGATCAACCCCAGATAACCTCTACAATCTACATCGATGAATCCCGTTCGGGACACGGATAGTCTCAAAAGATTTCATCATTCTTTTTCACGTTTTGATATTGGTTTTAGAGGTTTTGAAACGGTCCAAATACATCAGAATATTCTCGAAATATCACTTACACGAGGCAAGTTTGCGATTTGTAAAGTCCTAGTCTTTTTTACTTGCTATAATAAAATCCTTTTAAGAAATGTTATAATGCAGATGGCAGCGATGCGACGCGTAGCTGCTGTGGTTGTATAGCAAAAAGACAAGACTACACTCACGTTTATATAATTCATGATTTGGCCTTGACATAATCACGTACCTCGGACTGAAGTGTTTCTTGCTGCAAGTCAAGTGTGAGTTTCGCAATGCGACTACAACGGTAAGTAGTAGCGGTGAGCCATCCACTTCAGCCGCGTTAGATCACGAAAACATAACGTCAACTGCGCTTTAGCATCGTCATACGCATAGCATGAATGCTACAAGTGTCTACGTCGTGACGCTTACAAAATTAAAGCTGCCGTTTCTTCACTGCAACTGCTGTACCATGGTTACCCCCTCCAAGCACATTTATTCGACGTTGATACAATAGAATTGAAGCGTTGTGGAAACCAAAGGCATTTTACATTTTTTACCTTGAGTTGGAGCAATAATAATATGGACCTAGCTGCATTATGTTCTGCCAAGGCATGAACGAAGAGAGGTATGCATTCTATCTAACTTGTCATTTCGTAGCTCACTCAACTGAAATAACATGCTGCATTTTTACTTCATCGGCTGCTGTTGCTTCACAGCCCAAAATCAAGATACACAAAGCGGACAGGCCACAAAAAAATGGAAATGAGTTTTTGTCCTGGAAAAACAGCAATAAAACAATAAAACCTACGGAATTTCAAGCGCGAATGACTTGCTTTTTTATCGACCACAGTTTTATTTGAACCTTGGGTCTATGAACAAAGCTTTCGCACACAAAAAATAACCGTTTCTTGCTCCTTACGCAAGCGTGGTGTAACTTGAGCAGCCGATTGTCTTAGAAATAAAGGTCAACTTCTGACGGAGTTCTGCGTGGTTCGCAGGCTTGTTTCAAATCAATAGCCCGCCGTTCGTACATTCTTGCGCAAGAGATGGTCAGACGATCTCTAACCCACCGCGTTACAGCAAACTTGAAACTATACTATTCAGCTTTCACGCCAATCTAATCTACACAACGGCTATAGGCTTTCATCCAGCGGGACTCCAGCAAAAGACATCAGGCAACCTATATCCTGTTTTTCTGCGGCAGACATGTGTTTCGGCACTCATAGAACTGGCTGCTGGAGAAGAACGATCGCTTGCTTGCTGGTCGCGAACTCAATGTTTCACTTGTGTTGCGTTATTCGCGTCGCCTTTGAGAACAGCCAACCATGCGCTATTTTTTGTGGGCGTGAGCGAGGCGGCAGGGGGCGTTGTCACCACGCTGCCAAACACAAAACCATCTAAGTAGGCTATACTATTTTAGGTGCGTTTGTGCGACGATCTGAAACAGGTCACAAGATTGTGTCGAAGCCGAATTAAAGTCTAGTGGTTGTTTCGCGTCATAGCATTCCGGCAGTTCTGTTGGTTTGTGAAATGCAGTGGTGCCATTCCTAGTGTTTTTCCACTTGATCTAGTGTTTTTTCATTTCATCTAGTGTTCTAGTGCCTTTTGTGGCTATCTAGTGTTTTTGTGGCATCTAGTTTTCTAGTGTTTTTTATGAGTGAGCTGAATGTAATTAATTGCACAGTTTTGTGTAATTATTGTAACACGTGAGTTATTGCGACTTTTCCATGTAGTCATGGGCGCAAATAGGTGGGGGACACGGGGGACGCGTCATCCCCACTTTTTCAGACAGTGGTGATATAATATACTATGTACCCCCATATTTTCCCTTTAGGTTTCGTAATATGTTGGTTTCACGCCAACCTGTCGCCCCCCACATTTTACAACAAAATTGCGCCCATGCATGTAGTGCAATTGTAATTAGCTAAAAATTCTACCTAATTAAATATTAAATTGCACAAGACAATATAATACATTTTGAAGTGCGACCGCTGCTAGGTCACTTGGTCATCTGTTGAAAGTTTCAGTGACCTGTACAAACAAACACAGGCGTTGCTGCTATCTCCCGTTTTCTTTGTCTCTGGTTTACAATGAGTTACACAATGTCTATGATTGGCATTGCAACGCATTTTCTGGACATTTTCGCTGTGTGTAAGTTTGCTTTTGTAACCTAGTATTTTTTGTGAATCTAGTATTTTTTTTATCAAGAAATCTGGTACTATTCCGTAACAACAGAATGGGAAACACTGGTGAAATGTAAGTGCCAAAGATCATTTAAACCAGCGGTCCCAAAACTTTTTGGATGCTGGGCCAAACTCGCGATCTTATCAGCGTCCGCGGGCCGGACTATTTTGTGTATCGAAAACAAAAAAATACAATAAGCATTACACTAGTCACAGTTTTATTTTTATATTTATTTTCTTTGCTCGTTAACATGTTTACAATGTGATTTATGAAGCTACTTCTTTTGTTACGTAATAGTTGTAGGTTAATATTCGGTTCCATGCTTGACATCTGCAATAAGGAGAGCATCGCGCAGATATGCATCTGAAATTCTTTTCACAACAGCCAGATAACGCCCACGTTTCACACTCCAAATGCCCACTACAATTTACAAATTTTGCAGCACTGATGCAAGCTGATGTACAGTCGGCAGACGTTTCGACGCCAAGGAAAAGCACACATGGACAGTACAGGGTTGACAGGTCCTGGAGGACCAAAAATGCCAAATTGCTCGTCAAAATATGCCAAACAAGCCGAAACACGCCGATGGCTGTCGGTTTTGAGTTACCCGAATGAGTAAAGGCAAAAATGCAATGTTACTTCGGAAACGTGCCTGGAAGCATTGCATATAAATACTGTTTTAATCTCCAAAAGTGCCATCTGCTATTGTAGAAAATTCTTAATAAGAAATACCTATAAATATTTGAAACAATACAAGTTGTGAAAATACAAACATGCACCATACCACAGCTTTAATTACTTTGAATCTGGTACACATGCAATTGATATGTTATATGTTTCACATGCCACAAAATATCTGCAGTATTACACAGTGCAGCAGTCACAGAGAACCCGCAGACACAATATCAGGCTTTCCAGGTTCGCATGGACCACATAGGCCAAACCGCTGGGCACAATATGTTATATAGCAGGGGTACACAACGCAAGGCCCACGGGCCAAATGTGGCCCGCCAGAAGTTTGAAAATGTCATACAAGCGATTTACTGAATGCAGTCAATGCTTGTCAAGGTAAACTGAAGCAGCGATTTGTCAACTGTCAACATGATGCAGTTGAAAGCATGTCTTTGTTTATAAATAAAACTCAGACAGACTTTGTAACTGACTTTGAAAAATACGTGAAAATGTGTGAAGACCTTCGTGAAAACTTTTCAAAACGCTTTCAAGATCGTTATGACCAGGAGACGCACATGAATTTGTTTCAAAACCATTCGGTGTGAACGTAGAAAATGTTAATGGCGCTGACTTCTAAGACTTGCAGTCAAACGAAGCTTTGCACGACCTTTTACAAGGAAATTCATGAGTTAATTTTTACTCTTGACGCGAATATGAGAAGTATCCGGTGTTGTTGAATATAATACAAGAGTCTGGATTTGCAAATTTACAAGCAAGTACTGCTGTGAACGAGCGTTCTCAATCATGAAAATAAACAAATCTAGGCTGCGAACTTGATTACCAGATGGACATTTAGATGCAGTAATACGTATTGTTATTTCACCGTGAAAGCAAAATTTTTCAACTTTGGTCCAATGACGTGTCCAACGCAGCGTTTTTTTCCACGAACTAACTTCTTATGTATGTTTTTGGAAATGTAAACAGATGTTTGTTGTTTTGTGTAATAAAGAAGTTCGTTTTTACTGAATGAGCAATTCATTTGACATGGTGTAGCCCGCATAGGTTTCAAGCAAATTTTTGGCCTGAATATCCATTTGAGTTGTGCACCCCTGCTATATTGCCTCAACAGTTGCCAAAAAGACTGAAAAAATAAAAGTTTAAGCTCAAAGAAGACAAGTTTTAAAAATACCAAACAACGTTTTTTCTGCCAAAACTACTAAAAAAGCCAACCCGCATTTTCTAATGCCAAATTACTTTAAATAAAGCCGAAATGCCAAATTGCCAAATTACTTTAAATAAAGCCGAAAGCCAACATGGCAACCCCTGGTACAACATAAGGGTGCTGGTACGCAGAAATTTCCAACGAAAAATGACCTAACAATTTTCTGTGTTTGCTTTCACTTGTCTGTGTTGTTCACAAACTATAACATTACAAACAAACGGCCCAAGTCCTGAACAACTCACTTTTCAACTAAAACTTTTGTAGTTGAGCTTTAGATCAAAGCGGAAAGCTTGGTTTGTTTTGGTTTTAAAGCTCATCGGGATAAAATTCTCAATTACAGCGAATGTTTTCTTTCTGTTTGTGTAATTACATCTTACATTAATTTATCTCCACGAAATTGTTACAATACTGAACATTCCTAGGAAGTGTCTTAACTATTATTACTAAATGATGACTACAAGCTTGAATCATCGCACGAGGATGAAAGTAGAACCAAGGCAGGAGATGCCTCAAACAGCTGGCTGCAAAGCTAGAGCTCCTTTTGTTTTAAGCATCTATACTTTTTTAAGCGAAAACCGTCATGAATACCGTCGATCCAAGGTAAAGTTGCATCTTGAACTGAAACCACCTTCTGATCGCCCATACACAAACCGTAATTTTAAGTATGGGCGAATCAGAAGATTAACGGCTGTGACCACGAATCTTTGTGCAACAGTATGTGAGATTTTACCGATTTTTCGAAAATGTTATGTAAAAATAAAATTAAGACCAAAAAGAAGAACCATCACTTTTTTCAAGCTCTTATTTTCTCGAAACGTTATCCTCTCACATTTTGTTCCATCATTTTCAAAGCTTACACGTTAAGTTGCCCCTTTTATTACAAATCTCTGGCAACTGATGTCAAACTTTTTTGACTTTCGTCGACCCGTAAAACCCCGTCCGGGTCATCGCCTCTCTCTTGGTTCACTTTACGAACGTCACTGGTCTTGCTTCTTAATATTTGTCAAAGTTGCTTCGTTTCTTTTGTAGAAGGAACTGTAAATTCCTAGCCGGTAATGATAGGGCTACTGAAATTTATAATTTCATTGCATCTGCACTTGTGTAGCCTTCACCCACCTTACAGGGTGGAGATCTCTCAAACACAGAAGCATTATTATTTCTGCGGCCCTCAAAAATGTATCCAGAGTTGTTTGTTGGCGGTTAAAGCAATTTAAACCTTCACTCTCTAACAAGCAGTTTTATAAGACGTTTATTCATTAGAGTGTGGAGATTGTTGGCTGGCCATTTTTGCTGCTTGGCAGTAACGAGTCACTGGCATTGGCATTTTATAACAAAATATATGAACAAATACAAAGTTTTGAAAATATTTCAGGAAAAATACCAAGAGTTTATTTCTTTTTTCACGACACGTTTTTTGGGTTAAGCGAACACAAAACAAGTTTTTCTCAAAGGATGGTACTATTTCGTTTTCTTAAGTTTGATATAATCATTGCAAAAAGTTAAGAGTTTAGCATTAGTAGCTTAGCGTAGAAGTAGAAATTGACCAAGTGTGCTTGGAAACGGAAGCTGCTGCAAGCATGTGTAAAGTTTAGATTTCAACCACCAAAAAACCTGAGAAGTTTAAGCCACAGACCTCAGCTCAGCACAATCGTCTGACGTTCACTGCTTTCATTAATTCCTTGAGTCAAGCTGAACCCTTCCAATCGCACAGGTAAGCTATGTTTCATCGTTTCAGCTTGTGTTGTTTGGCCAGCTTGCAGGCTGTTCAGGGTGGACGACGAGAACTTACAACAGCTCCTCTACTGTTATGGCCCCTCCATCTTCGCAATCCTTCCTTTTAGACCTAACCGCATAGTCCTACCACCTGCCAGCTGTGTGTATACGACAGAAGAAGAATGTAAGCTTTGGTATAAAAAGTCGACCCAAGGTTTTACGACCTTTCTTCCCGCATGTGCAAACAACGCTTGGATAAAATTTATGTGGCGCGTAATAACTCTGCATTGGTTGCAGTGGCGGATCCAGGGGGGGCAGTTTGGGGCAACTGCCCCCCCAAACAACTGTTGCGCCCCCTTAAAATGGCGCCCCTCTGATAAAAATGCGACCCTTTTTGGTGCCTATCGAAGTAGAAACAAAGGCAGAAAATACTCGGTCTAAACAATGTTCTACACTTCGTTGAACTTCAGTATTTATGTGAGGGACTTTGACCCAGCCTCTTACCGATTAGAATCAACATTGCTATTTTTTCGTAGTAGTATTCCTGTTCCCTTATTTCCTTTCAGCGTGAGAACTGAGAACTGCCTAGCAATCACAAACACGATCTCTTTCTCTTCTGGATTTGCCGTTGGCCTGTGCAAAATTGGTCTGTTTTAAGTTCAATTGTTTAATGCTTGGTGGCAGCATTGAAAGGAAAAGCAGCAGTGAAGATAGGGAGGCAATAAATCTGGAAAACGTAGTACTGACGCAAGATTTTAAAAGCCTGCACAGCGAAAGACCAGCTTCAAGTCTGCCATCAGTGCAGTCCGTGAGTCCGCTTCGCAGTAACATACTGTACGTCTGCATCTTAGCTTTGCAGCACCAAGGTAAGTGGATCAGTTTATTGTCGGAACTAATGACCCTGATTGAACCATATTGCAGCGTGTGAAAAGCTATAGCAACATTTGTACGTCAGCAGGGGCGTAACAAGTTTAGATGGCTTCCAGGGCAAGAAGCAAGTTTGGCAACCCATGTTCGAAACTGAGGTCGCTCGGAAGCAAATGTACTCTATTGAAGAAAGTGCTTGCGACTTTGTCGGGACTTCGGTGCCGCCGCAGTCATCCGGCGCCCCCCACAGTGATTTGACGTCCCCAAAGTGATTCGGCACCCAGGGAATTGTGCCGCGCTCGTCTCCCTCGTTACGTCCTTACACGTTAGCAAACAACTTGCCGGTTTCTGACAAAAATGCATTGGACCGAAAAATATGAGTCAATTCGGTCATAATCTTCGTAAAGGTAGGTTAGTGAATGATGCTACGACGAGTTTCAACACTACAGTATTACCGGACAAATGACCAAGATGTCTTAGCAAAAAAACAGGAGGGTGCTCCAATAGCTCAAGGAATTACGACCTAACAGTGCAGTTCTGCAACACTTCACTCCGTCAACGGTAACAGCGCAGCGTAGCATTGAATCACGACGTGGTAGCACGACGCGCCTCAACAAACCGTGATACTCACAACTCAGCAGCCAACTCTTACGGTGAAACTTTGGCAAAATACCAACTATCTACAGCTTGGTGGAATGATGAATTGGCTGTACGCGGTCATGACAATTTTTGCTCAACGGTTAAATATTTGCAGTTCAAAATTTGAGAGGAGTATGCGTCTATCGCCCCTCTTGGTTACGCACCTGGCAATAGTGACTGATGGCGTTATGGTATTGTCTTGATCCTTTTGTTGCAAGTGCAAACCCGTAGACAGCTCACGCCGGCCACAAAAAGAAAAATTTGGCATGGTTAACGAAATCTGCAACCAACAGCACAATGCGTAGCTTATTGGCTAGATCAGGGTCTCCAAACTACGGCCCGCGAATAAATTTTGTCATTGATGAAAAAAATATAATTACGAGAATTTGTGGATTTGGTACAGTATAACATACCCCGAAACAATCGCATTACGCAAGATGTCCGGCCCGCGCGATGCTCTGTATTACCTTATTTGGCCCTTGGACAAAATGTTTGGAGACCCTGGGCTAGATCATTCCGCGTAAATCACATAAATTTGAGTAGAAAAGCAGAAAAACAAGGCAAATTTTAACTTTTTCACTGGTATCTGCAGGGTTGACTGAGATTCATGGTTTTAAATGGGTTATAGGCTTATAATAAATACTACGGCCAAAGCAAACGATACAACTGACATCTTGCAAACGTTTCGATAACAACTGTTATCATCTTCTGTGCATAGCAATCGATGATAACAGCGATGATAACAGTTGTTATCGAAACGTTTGCAAGATGTCAGTTGTATCGTTTGCTTTGGCCGTAGTATTTATTATAAGGCTATTTAGCACTTCCGCTTTTCGTGTACCAGGGTTATAGGCTGTTCCTCACTTGTGTTTGCTGGCCTGGAAAGAAGCAGATTTTTGATTCATCGTCAGATCAACACCATTGAGGTGGCTTAAAGATTGTTTGGGGGGTTCGTAGTAGTATACACAAAATTGTAAATTGACTTTATCAGAGAGACTAGAGCTTGGGATTGGAAGTATTCACTGTGGATTTGATGGTGTCATAGCGACTGCCCCGACTTCTTTTGAACAGTGTCACACCTTTTCTTCATAATCTGGGCAAGTGAGATTGAAGTTTTTCTTCACATCAGCGGTCCAGTGTCAATATATGTGGAACAGTATTAAACACTTAATTGAAATTCTACTTATTTTATTGACGTTAAATGTATTTTAGAGAAATATGCTTTCAAGCCCAGTGTGAACCTATCATGTGATTATGAGATCGTTTTTCACGATAGCTAGCAGAGCTACCTAAAATTGGAGTAATATCAGCAAATGTCTTTCATTTATTTTTTGTTTTTGAATTGCTGCATCAACAATAAATACGCTTTTCATGTGCATGTAACTGCAAAAGTTTCGTCTAGAAATGTCCTAGCTTTGAAATTGAGTTGTCACTATCTTGTGCAAGAAGAACCATTCTACGTCTAAGCAGTTCGGAATGCGTTTCAGACATTGTTTTTTTCCGATGTGCGGATATCCAAAACAGCGTCAAACACTAGCGAGCAGCATGATTGCGGCAGTGTTCCTCAAGTCCCGGACCGCGACATTACAAAATGTGTACTGGTGGTGATACCACTCGCTTTCTCAGCATGTAATTGGTCGGTTCTTCCCACAGAAACACTCTTGCGAGAGTACTCCCGGGCCGCGGAAAAATTGTCAAGCATTGACCAGTCCGCGGTTACAAAAGGGTTGGGGACCATTGCCTTAGTGTATATCTTTCAAACACTTATTGTAGATATAACAGATTGTTTGGGACACCCATAGGGTTCTCAGTTATGTGTAGCTTGTGAAAAATAAGACCTATCTTTTTGGACCTGCTTCAAATCTTTCGTGAATTAATCATAAAAGGCGCTTTTAAACTGTGGTGATTCCCTAAAAGATTGCATAGTTCGAACAAAAAATAGCCATTTTCTTGACCTACAAAAGGTAACCACTTTTCTGCGATACCAACGATTGTCCCAGAGAAGCTGTGGTATTTGAACAAGCAAAAACTTTTGGCGTCCCCTTATTTGACTTACCCCCCCATCGCCTGGTCTGGATCCGCCACTGATTGCTTGTACTTTGTGCTGGTTTTACGCCAAATTCTCAGAAGCTAAAGATACCAATTTAAAACTCATGATGGCATAGATGCAAGCAATATCTTTTGGTCAACTATCAATTCGTTTTCAAAATGCTGTTGGCATTGTAATTACTTTTAGGTGTGCTCTTTGGCCTGTTTGTAAAGCGTATCATGGTCCACTGGATGTGAAGAACTGTTCTAATCTGTATATTAATGACCAATTAATGTAACCACAAGCAAACTAAATTGAAATGCACTCGTGATGTTTATCCCAAATCCCAGTGAATTGATTACACATTACTGCTATATGTTGACAGGTCAACTGAGCTGCCCAAGATTTTTGCATGCGCGCGGATTTGTTCTAGCCATCACGCAAAATTGTTGGACCAGAATACCAGCGTTGGTGAGCACCAGCAAAGTTTCTGATCAACCAAACTGACGTTAGCAAAAAGCTCATCATGAAAGGTTTCTGCTCACAAACATAAGAATTATTTGCCTGTTGTCAGCGCGATAGCACGTTTTCTTACATGATGCGAGACAATGCGAGGAGTGCGATTGCACGTTTCTGCACCCGCAAGATCTGCTTTGATAAGTTTAAAATCTTGCAGCGCTTGAGTACAACAAAAAAGAGCTTTGACTGCATTGTTTTCGCACTGATTTTGCGATTCCATATTGATTTTATGTGATTACAAACCATTTGTGTTGCTGTGTATTAAAAAATCTGATTTCTCGAAGTGGAAAAAAATTTGCTTCTCTGAGAAAACGTTTGTGCTTTTTTGTTGCAATGTTGTTTTCAAAGCAGTTTTTTATGAGAAAAACAATTTTCAAAGCAAAGCTTTTTCATGAGAACCCTTTTCAAAGCCAGCCGCAATCACTGAAGTAGTTTTTGAAGGAAATTTTTTTATAAGCAAAGTCATTTTCAAAGCAAGCCGCAACCAGCTCTACTGGCACCCGACATTAGCTTCACACTCGCGACATCCGCCCTAATCACGATCACGTCTGAAGTCACCGTCGCGTGAGACGCGTCGCGACAAATCGCATTGAACGCGAAGTGTCAAAACGTTCAATGCCCCATCGGAGGTTGCTGCATCTCCGTCGCCACTGTTTAACGCCGTCTCGACAATTATTTCAAATCACTTTCGATTCTTCACAGGCTTCGGGCACATCGAAGGCGCTTGTTTTCGAGAAACTTCGTAATTTCATGCTCACCAGATAACAGGAACACAATATTAGAAGCAGCTTATAAGAATTTTAAACATTGCGCAAGCTTCTCGGTCCAGTGAACCAGTCCATTGTTGTTTTGCAACGTAATCTACAATAATGCACCGAATAGGTACAGGTGTTGCGCACAAGTCGAATGGATCGAGTCGGGAAGAGACAATATTTTGATGTTGACATCTATTGAATTTGCCAATCTACTATAAACGTGTGTTTGAAAAACTGTGCTGATGCAATAAGCGTCGAAGACTTTAATCTGCAGTCGCTTATCATCTGGCTAAGTATCATGCAAAATCATGTTGGCACTAATGATTTATAAGCATGGTTTCATCGTATGTGTGCATCCTGCTGCAGCATATTCACTGCAACCTGGACAATTTAAAAAACACAACCTGGTTTATTTTCGTTGATTGACGGTGGTTTGATCACCTTTTTAAAAACTATCTACATAAGTTCATTTGATACTATCAATATATCAAATATGCTTGTTTTTTAATCGCTTTTGGAAATACAAGCTTGCTAATCAGACTGAATGGTAAATCTTAAAGAAATAAGAGAAAATCTTTGTTGCGGGAAATTGTTCTGTCTGTTGATTTTCCATTTCCAGAACGGTTTAAAGAAACGCAGGCATTTTTTGGATTTGCAATTTACCGCATCCGACTTGAGACTACGGTTCTGCAACTTTTTCTGTAATATGCTACAGTGCTGCGAATGATGTCGCTCTATGAACTCCATCGCACAAAGGCACAACCTTCCGCTGTCAATCTTTTTGCTTTTTTACCTGCATTGATGTTTTATCCATACGCTTTGCGTGTCCGTAGCAGGCATAAGTCTGTTTGACACACCTTAAGCTGGAGACATGTAGGAAATACGTCGTATCAATTCCTCCTCAGCTATTCAGCAATACCTGCGTTTCTTTAAACCGTTCTGGAAATGGAAAATCAACGGACAGAACACATTTCCACAACAAAGTTTTTCTCTTATTTCTTTAAGATTTACCATTCGGTCTGATTAGAAAGCTTGTATTTCCAAAAGCTGGTAAATTATTCCATTAATACGTGATCGAAGCCGGCATCAAAAAAACACAAATGTTTAGGTGCGACCTTGTGAGGCTTGCGCAAAAGTTTAATTAAAGACCACCTGTGTCACCAGGACCGGTGCTAGGTGGTTTCGGCCCCCCCAAGCCTGGACTTTGGCTCCCCGATATGCAATATATTGCATTGGACATACAGTATATATATATATAAACAGAAACGTCGATTTATCTTAACAAACGTTCTGGTGTGAATTTATTAGGAAAACCTCCTACCGCGTCGACCTATCATACGGCAGGTCACTTTCTAAGGAAAAACAAAAATAGGTACGAATTAGCGATCAACAGAAATAGTAGCAAAAGCTGCGCATAAATGAGAAATGCACTTCTGAAAAACAGCGACGAGATCAAGGAGTTCAACATTTATAGCAGCATTGTCAATCAAATTTTAGAGGTAGTCATTTAAAATCAAACAACCAAAACAGATAGAAACTACCAGAGTGCAAACTTAATTGAAACGATTAATCAAATAAAATTCATTGTACAAGCGCGAAATGTGATCGTTAGCTTTATCATGTGAAAGGATTGCTTAACTTTATCGTTTCAAAACAATTTCTCATTTAACGATAGGCTATTTCCTTAAATTTCCACCAGAAGATCAAAAAATTTGACATTTGACTGATCTAATGAACACTCAGGCTACGATTTTCCTAATTAGCATCATGGTCGTCGAAAGGATTTTTTCCGGGGAATGGCCGTTAGCGGATTTTTCCAGAGATAGCCATAAAGAATTTTCCAAGGGGGAGAAAATCTGGTGTGATTTCATTTTTTCTTCTCGAAACTAAGAAAATGGCCTTTTTTGCTAAAAATGTAGCAGAAAAATGTCAGATTTCAAAATCCAGGGAGCAAGGTCCTCCCTGACCCTCCCTTCGGATGCCCGTGACTAGCATAATACAAGTGAAACTTCATTACAAGGCCACATAGACAAACACGACGATAAAAACAATACCAGGCAAAGAATAGAGTATTTTTTATGTTACCAACTTGAGTATAAGCAAAAATTTTTACCTCTGTATGGAATATTTTTTAAAAACAGAAAGTTTTGCAGACAAACACACAAAGTTGATTTTCACAACGTGAATAAAATCAGCGCCTTTTGGGATTAAGGCTTTTAAAAACTGCTGTAAAACTGTTGCTCATTGGCTAAAATACATAAGTGGCGGAACCGGGGGGGCCGCATGGGCTTAGCCCCGCACTTTCATTTCTGGAAGGACATGGTCCCCACTTTTCACTTTCGAATTTTTCTCAATATGTTTAAGTAACACAATTAGTATTGGGTCCATTGTTAAAGTAAATCCTTTAATGAACAAAATGTTGCAAAATTTTGGCAGTATTATTTGTAATATATTATTTGTAATTTGGCAGGATTTCGTAATGTGTGGCAGAATACACCGTGCCCAGTCTGTCACCCCGCTATGGTTTGCTTACAGCATTGGTGTTGTTGAACAGTGTTGCCACATGGTGTCATACAACACAATTTTTACATGCATGTGTGCATTGGCGTCGGAAGGACTTTTTCCAGGGGGGGAACTGGTGGATTTTTGCAAAGTTTTTCTGGGGGGAGCGAAAAGTGGTGAAATTTGTTTTTTACCACTCGAAACTAAGAAAACAGCCGTTTTTGCTTAAATTTTCAAATTCTTGCTCCTCTTCCAACATCCATGCTTGTGTGTAGGAAAACATTCGTGCCACACCATTAAAAAATAGGTGTAATTTGAAGCGTTTTAACACCAATCTAAAAAGTGAAATTTCGTTGAATCTTATACACAAAATGAAATATTTCACAGATCAATTTCAATTGTGTTGTTCTTTTTCCTACTCATGTTGTTGTTGTTTTTGCATTGGCAACAGTAAACAGCCATATATATTTCTGCATCAGCAACACAGTTGGCATCCTTCCACCAGACAACTCGGTAGTTGGTGCATATTGCATATGCTTTGTCATGTTTTTGCATTCAGGTATCCAGTGCAGTTGTAGAATGAGTATTCAGTCATGTTACTTCTGTGTTCAAGATGTGGAAAAGTTATGATTTTGAATGTGTTTAAGACAGGTATCTGTGCTGTACCATTTTTGCCTTTGTTTAAAGCTGTGTTCATGGTGTTTTTAACAGCCCAACGGTGACTCCGGCACACGGGTTCCTCGGGCGTAGCCCGAGTCCAGAACCGTCGCCAGAAAGTCGTCAATAGGGGGGCTTTACGTTCGTGCAGGGGGGCTTTACATTCAAATTTGAAAAAAATTCCACTAATTCATAGTGTTTCATATTTCAATTTGGGGTGGATTGGAGCTTTGTTTGGGGGGCTAAGCCCACCAGAGCCCCCCCGTGGCGACGGGACTGCACGAATCTTAGATTACAATTTATATCGGAGAAGGCGAGCTTGCTTCGTATATTTATGCCACCACCCACGGTCCCACTTCACTAAGTTGTTAACTCTGCCCCTTTTTTGGACCTTGTCAGTTGTCACTGTTCATATATTTGCGTTCCATGTCTGGCCTTTCGGGTTCATGTGGCAGGTGAGCTGAATAAAACCTTATCGTTCGTAGTAGGCGTTCTCTCGACTTCGTTCGCCCGTGCTTTACTCGGGCTCATCCATCAGAGCCCGATCGCCCCTATGAAATTAAGTATTTTTTAAAACAGTTCATATTGGACTGAATCTTTTTTGAAGCAATGAATTTGCGTAGAACATTGGATTTGAAGTCCAATTCCAAGAAACAGTTCCCATTTCGAGATGAATTTCAAACGAACGATAAATTGTCCAGCAACTCGGGCTAATATGAATGAGCCTAGTAAGCAGAAGACTGACCGGCACTATCACTGCTCTGTGATGCACGTTACTCAGTAATGGAGACGTTATCACGAGAACTTCTGATTAATCATTACGTAACTAACGTCTCAGAGCAACAATAATGCCAGCCAGAATGAAAGCAAATGGAAATTTCAGTGACACAAGCGTCGAACGGTTTTACTCAGTGAGAATGAAGGCTGATTTATCGAATGATGAGCCCGAGTGACGCTGTTGACCTGGGTTGCCCCTGTAACAGCATATTTGAATTTCAGGTGGTTCACCGATTCGTTATCATAGTGGTTTAATTTTGTCTAAAATAGGGTAATTTAGACCTACGCATGGTGTATTGATAATGATGTAATATTTCAACGTTTGTGACGTCACAGTTGCCAATTCAAACCACAAAAATTTTCTATAGTTGTTTGACGTACACACACTTGTGCCCTCGCGTTTTGATAAAGGTTCCGCCACCCATGCTAAAATACTGTGCTATCGTGAAAGATACAGTGCTACTGGTTAAATAACAGGATTTATCATTGATTCAATGCAGGCATGTGCAAACTTTTTCACTGGCGGGCCACATTCGTTTTTCGGAAAGTTGTCGCTGGGCCGCATTAATTTTTATTGAATGAAACTTTATTCATTCTCTTCTAAAAATAGTTTAGGTGGTCACTCAACGGATATGGAGTATATGGTGTACTAATTTTCTCTGTTTCAAACTACCAACCACATGCTGACGACAGGCTTATTGAAAAACTGTGAAGAACAAGAGGGATGACGTCTCTCAATGCAGTCAAATGTAATTCGCTCTTGAGGATCTTTTCTCCGTCTCTTTCAAAGTTGAGTCTAATAATGTAATGCTTGATGTTGAAGGTCTTTCTAGAGTTTCGGAACATTTGCTTACATAGAACTACAAGCAACTCGAAGTTGACCAATCAAATGTTGGTCTGACAATTGACATCTGTGCTTTCCTTTACAATGTTTTATCTTTGAAAAAAGTGCTAATGACAATAAGTACTAGTAGTAACTAGTTTGCTCGATCAAACACTTCTTTCAGGACATGCCCGTTCAGTAAACAGCATGAGACAGTGCTTGACAAACTCGCAGTCAATGAAGGTTTTTCCTTTCTCTGCTATTGCTTCACTAAACTTGAAGCTCAACTCAGTCCCATGCTGATTGTTTTGATAAAGGGATATCATTTTCTGTTGCCCTTGCAACGACGTCTTTAACTGATGGGCTTTATCCACCCACAACTGACCCAAAATTCCCTCGCATTGTTCTGAATGTTTGGAATTGTAGTGCCGCATGATATTAAATTCTTTTAGACAAGCAATGTTATTTTGTCACATCAAGCGAAAAGCCCTTTCATTTTGTTGAACAACAAAATATTTCGAAAACTACTCATTGTTCATCTGTCCTTCATCACGAACTTTTAGTTTTCTCGAACACGACATACTTCGCATAAAATCGCCAATCTTTGAGACTAAATGGAAGACAAAGTTACTGCTTTTACGAACTGCAAACCAAATACTGTTATTATCATTGATTGCTAGCATTTTCAACATCCTCTTGCTCGTGTACTGCTGCGCAATATTATCACTCTCCCTACATTCTCAATTTCAACACTTGCAACGCCGCAAACAACATCTAAAATGACATCTAGTTAATAGTGTCAGATGCATCAAGCTGAAATCCTTTCTAACAACACTACTCAAAATAAAATCAAAACTAATAGCACTCAGTTGGCAAGAACAACTGCCTGTCAGTCTGTGTCAGGTTCTGACGATTTGTTCGAACAATTTTACACAGCGAACTTCAGCAAGCTTTGCGTTTGAAACACAACGAAAAAAATTTTACATTACAAATAGCTTAACCTGCTCTGTAAACAATTACAAATGGCGCGAAAATTTGTATTCGCTCCGTGGTCCATGGTTCTCAGGTAATTCAAAA
>Ga0210059_1001908_pt1 | contig 32083 bp, 16 predicted proteins | sample Ectturendosymbi2_FD_188042 | JGI IMG/M metagenome (GOLD analysis project Ga0210059, IMG submission 188042) | Ecteinascidia turbinata endosymbiont from Florida, USA - Sample 2 (SPAdes) (version 2) | ecosystem: Host-associated > Tunicates > Ascidians > Unclassified | place: Key West, Florida... | reverse complement strand
GGGGGCATAATTCACCGGGCGCCGAATCACTATGGGGGCGCCGAAAAGTCCCAACAATTTCACGAGTATTTTCTTCAATACAATACATTTGCTTCCTAAGGACCTCAAATTCGAAAATGGGGGCAACAAACTTGCTTCTTGCCCAGGGCGCCATCTAACCTCGTTACGCCCCTGCATACAAAGCAAGCAAGTTTGCGTTCTTCGATGCAAATCGTAAGCTAAAACTCGGGAAAAGCCCTAAGAGCCCGTATGCCGGAGTAGCCACTGGGCTGTTAAAAACACCAAGAACACAGCTTAAAAAACAAGCAAAAATGACACAGCATTGATACCTGCCTTAAACACATTCAATATCACTACTTTTCCTCATCTTGAACACAGAAGTATCATGACTGAATACTCATTCTACAATCGCATTAGATACCGGAATGCAAAGACCAGACAAAACATACGTAGCAAATTGTCCCTGAGGATGCCAATTGTGTTGCCAATGCAGAAATAAAATATAGCTATTTGGCGCTGCCAACGCGAAATACCAAAACATAATTGAAATTGATATGTCAAATATTTCATTTTGTGTATAAGATTCGGTTAAATTTCACTATTTGGAATGGTGTTACAACGCTTGAAATTACCCAAATTATTTAATGGTGTGGCACGAACTTTTCCCACACACAAGCATATGGGTGTTGGAAGAGGGGCAGGAATTTGAAAATTTCAGCAAGAATTCGAGTGGTAAAAAACAAGCTTCACCACTTTTGGCCCCCGTAAAAAAGCTTTTGGAAAAATCTACTAGTGGCCCCCCCTGAAAAAATTCCTTCCGACGTCCATGCACACAAGCACGTGAAATGACACCATTTTTCTGAAAAATGGTGTTGTATTACACCATCTGGCAGCACTGTTTAACAACACCAATGCGGTAAGCGAGCCATAGCAGGGTGACAGATTGTGCACGGTGTATTCTGCCAAACAATTATGAAATCCTGCCAAATTCAATGCCTAATTAATAACAATATGTTAGAAATAATATCAAACAAATACTGCCAAAATTCTGCAACGTTTTTGTCATTAAACGATTTTCTTTATCACTGGATCCAATACTAATTGTGTTACTTAAACCTACGATATTTAGGAAAAAAGTGTGAGGGGAAGCCCCACCAGAAATAAAAGAGTGGAGGCCTAGGCCCATGCGGCCCCCCGGTTCCGTCAAATATGCCTGGTGTTCCAAGCTGATTACGGGCCTGATTGGAACGTTCCCTTATGGTAATTTAACATGACCTCCTGCTGCTCATGTATTAGCGTAAGCTTTAACTTTCTCCATTCACCACGGCGAACGAAAAGAACCCATACAATATGCACTTCAGTGCAATTACAACAAAATGAATTCTGCTTTAATGACTGTTATATATTTTTCGACAAAAAAAAACTTAATCTGAATCAAATTCGAGTGCTACGCTTTCCAGTCAATTTGGCGAATAATGTGTGAAACGCCTTTCGTAAAACAAGACGCCCACATTGCTTTGCCCAAAATCTTGAAACATTTTCTTCAAAATTAAATTGATTTCTAATTACAAGCTTTTAGTGATTAGCTACCACAGAAGAGTCGGAAATTCACTGAAATAGCTGACGAGCGAGCATTTGTTCCAAGTGCATGTCAAACTCATGTGACTTGATATCAAAAGTTCGTCATTCGGAGTTAATCATAAAGCTGCTGAACTGAATTGAACCTACCAAAGATCACCAGCGAATTTGGGTGAATTTTTTTCAGCGAGTATGAAGAGAGTTCCATTATACTCGCTTTGTACTCCTTCGGAGTGTCACGAGTGGTCTGCGGTACCCATCTCCACTGACTGCGCCGTAGGCCACGCGGCTGCTTTCGCAATGAATGCTGCACTGATGGCAGCCAATGGCAGCACCGTGCGCGAAGCTTTCCCTTGTATCCACCCATTAACACCGAGCACGAGCCTGGACAGGCAAGACTTGAAAGTACCGCTTTCAAGTCTTCGGCATGACCTGACCGGCCTACCAGCTTTGGTGACACGCGCTCTATCCTTTTTGGCCATCTGGTAACTCGACCTGAATTTGAGTAAACTCATTCATTCATTTTCATACCCGCTTTTTCTCTGGGAGGGTCGCTTGGGCAGAAGCCCTAGGTCTAGGCGGAATCGAAATACCCCACGGTTTTCGCCAACCCCTCATAGTTCTTGACACCCGCACTTTACGGTGAACTGTCACGCCATGAACTCTTCACAAAAATGCCATCTCTGCCGCTTGTACTTGAGATCACACTCATTCAGTCGTTACCCAAGATTCATGATCGTAAATAAGAATAAAAACGAAATAGATTTGAAAACTGAGCTTTGCAGTGTTTGAAAGCTCCCGTTTTGACACCAGAGAGCGACAAAACTCACGCAGAACTGCGTTTGCTTTACCAATCCTTGTATCAATCTCCTTGTTCTGCCTTCATTCGTGAAAACCAATCCAAAACCAAGGCACTTGAACTTCTCCAACTGATGCAATGTATTGCCGCTTACTTGCAGCATGCACTGCCTTAGGTTTCTGGAGAGACATAATACCTCACACAACAATACACCAACGGTTGTATTGTCACAGCTGACTGATACACTCGCGCTTCAGAAATTCAATATGTTATGAAAAATTGATTTTTGATTACAAACGAAAAAAGTTTTTTTGTTAACCCTGCTTCTTGTCAATCATGTTTGACCAATCCACTAATCAAAGCGGGTTTGTCGATCTTGTAATCTCTTGATTGAAAGCCAGGCGCTGATAATTTGATATGACTTTTTATAATAACTGGCGCAGTAATTTTCATGACTTGTTTCTGATTTGCGGTTAACTTTACACTGTTGATGTCTAGAAAAACTTAGTAGAAAAGTTACTGAGAAGAACTTTATGCTTAAGAAGTACTTAGCATCATACTTGCACACGGCACACGCTAATCCTTCCATTTCTCGCTCAAAATCGTCTGCCGGTAACTGCAGCTGCGACGACTTTCCATAATGGCTTTGATCCATCAGATCACGTAAAGGAGATTCGTGCTTAGCAGAAAACGACGCAGATGATGGGAAAGTCGTACCATTGGGTGATGTGCCTTTGCAAACCTTTTTTGAAGTCTCTTGGTTGATTAAATCAAGATCCTTTTGAATCTACGTCATAGAAACATGTATATATTTTTCAATTTTGTTAAGTTTGGTCAACCATAGTTCAAATAAAAGCTTGAAATAGTCACTTAGTATCCCTGCATCCTGATGGAAACTTTGCATGCAGCAATGGTTCTTAGTATGAAAAAATACTAATTTGTCTAAAAACATCAGTGCCAAAAATATTGAATGTGGATTTCATGACGAGACAGTTCATAAAACAAAATCTAGTTGGCAGCTCTACCAATTAGTTGGTAAAAGGCTATGCTATTATTAACGAGAGAGAAAATGACATGTTGATCAGTTAGCTGCATGCATATAATATAGTTAGTCAAATCTACTGCACATAACAGCTTACTTTATCAAACTGCCTTTTTTGGGCAAGATCCCTGTCTTTTCTACAATCCTCAGATACTGATTTTTTGAACACCGATTTGTTGAAGCTTGATGAAGCAAGTTTGTCAGGATCACTTGAGCCCTGAGAACTGGGAAAAAATTGTTCCTACCTTAGAAAGCATAGAGTTCCATTGCATAAAAAAAGTACGAGTAATTACAGCAGTATGTGTTCAAAAAAGCAAGTAGTTACATCACAAGGAGTAGTTACAGCAATATGTGTTTCACATACCAAGCGAAAATCAACAAGTGTTTGCAGTGCTGACTACTGTGTGTACGAGTTTGCTTGGCAATGGTTTAACAGGGCGATTGTCCAATAAACAGTGAGTTATTAAAGCAAGTTTTTCACCAGCAGATCAGATTTCTAAACTACTGAAATATTATTTTTCATGGTAAACAACGAATTTACTTCTCATGTAGTGTGTAGTTTACACGGTCCTGCCTGAAAACTAAAAAACTCATTTGCAAAAAAACGATGTGATATGCCTATGACAACAAAACTTCAAGCACTGTTTCCATGATTGAGAGCACATAACTTGAGCATTTTCAAATAAAATGACTTAAATTACAAGCATTTAATACTACATTTTCAAGTAACAGATAAAGAAACTAAATGTTGATCTATAAATTCAATTCTGTAGCAGCAAACAATATCTTCAATACCTTTTTAGGTGGTCTAAAGTTTCATCCAACAGAATCTTTAATTTGCTTGGTGCATCAGATTGCTTGGATCGAAAATAACCAAGGGCTTTCAAGAAGAGAGGATCTAATTCCACCACAGCACCCATCTTAGTTTCCTGATATTACTAAAAGTTTTGAGATTTTTGGCAAAAGGAAGCAATACAATTAATAAACTTATGGTCCATACATTCACATTTAAAATTGTCTGAGATCAACAAGACACAAAAATGTAATTTGCATTCTGTAAAAAAATCTATTGATGATTCCTTCATCATCAGACAACAAATCAGGCAATTGTCTATGCTATAACAAATATCTTGGGAGTTGAAATCAAGAAATCATTGGTAGAAATTAAAAGAAGTAGCAAAAATAATAACCACGATTATCTGCTAAATCTAATGGATCTTAAACAAATTATTACAGGTGTTTTGCAAACTTTTTATCTTGGCATATTCTGCAAGAAATTCAGAGATCTTAGCTATAACAGCATTTAAAACAATTTAGAAAGTTACTGTTCACATAAAAAAATAATTTTTGAAGAAAGGCTCCAAAATGCACGTCAAATGAACACATATGTCAAAAATGCGTTTTTCACTGCAGAACTTTAAAATACATCAGTCGTTACAAATTGGTGACATCAATCAACTTGTGGTCATTTCCTGAAAATGCACAGTAATTTTGCTTTTTCTAGTAAATTCTTACAACTGGCTTACAAGATGGTTTCTTATCAAAGTTTCTTTACAAAATTTTTTTGAGGGCTTGTCAAAATCCCACTGTGTGACTAACCTCTACACAGTAATCATAAGGATCTTCCTATATGTGAAGCATACAGCTAAAAAACACAGTAGAAAAAAGAAACTGTGGCACAGCATGAAATGACGCACTACTCTGACACTACACTCAAGTTGTTGATGAAAAGGTGCAGAGGCCCTGGCCAGTTTGTGGGAAATTTCATCTATCAACTACAATGTAGTGCTTGTTTAAAAATGTAGAACAATATAAAGGAAAATGCAGCGTGTTTTTCATTTCTACTTCACTTTCTGCTCTGTCAGCAAAATATGCACTCTGATTAGACCTGTAAAAAGTTTCTAACAGCAAAAACTGCGTAGGAATTCTTTAGCTTGAGCTAACAATCAAAAACATTAAACAGTTCAAAGCAGTTAATGCTTGAAAAGCTTTTAAAGGTAACGAATCTTAAGTTGCACCTTGTAACACCACATAACATGCAGCAACAATTAAAATAATAAGAACAGAACCTGGAACAAAACTGATTGATCTGAGTGTGCTACGTACAAAGTACTAGTACAGCCAATGCTTGTTTCACCTGCTGAGCAGTAGTCTTATAAATAATAATAGTTTCTTTCAAGTTTACACGAGAGGAAGTATTAAGTTGGCATGAGATAAGGTAAATGGCACCAGTACCATAACCTTAAGTTAAAAAAAACAAACAGATATATGCATAATATCTGTAAACTAAGAAATTAAGACTTAACATTACTAGTAATCAAAACATGTTTATTCATTTTCAAAGTGCTAATTTCTTTTGAAATAACTGCTGCACCTCAGATTGAAAAAGACCATTGGATCAAATTTGGCACTAATTCTGTGTGAAGCAACTACATCTAGTTAATGGAAAAAATAATAAAGCAGGGTGCCACAAAAAAGCTTCTTTATTCTAAAGCCGTGTATCTCATCATTGCTGCCTTTTAATGAAGACAGTTTGCAAAGCCCAAAAATTCTTAACTATTCAAAACTTGGATCTATTTGCAACCAGCACCAGATCTACTACGGCAGCACCACTTGTTGCTGTAATTAGACTTGAAGTAACCTATGACAGAGTGCAAATTATGAAAAAATAGCTTAAATGGTAAACTGACCTATGACGTCATTTTTCTGCAATTACAGTCACGCTCACAAGTTTAAGACCACCTGCTTAAAATTTGGATTTTTACAACAAGTCAGGAAAATTGTCTCATTTGTTTCCTCACATTGAGTTTTATGTTGGAAGAACATTGTTACATAACTGATGGTTTTATTACAACCTTTAAGAATGAGCTTTTTAATGATCTGGTTGTCTTGGAAACAAAAAACAATCAAAATTATTGCAAGTTTTGCTGCTGAAAACATGGACAAGAAAGTTTTTTTCAGTTGTAGAGGTCAGAAATTGTTACATTGCATGAAGAGAGATATTAAGACAGGCAATTATCTGAAAAGCAGAAGTTCAGCAAGACTGTCGGCAGTCGCCAGGTTCAAGACGTTTGGTAGTTTTTAGGACTTGAGCAGGGCTGGTAGGCTCAAGTTTTCCCCCATTTTTTGCAATATTTTCAGCAGCAAAACTTGCAATGGTTTTGAACATTCTTGCTTCCAAGACAACCAGGTTGTTAAAAAGCTCACTCTTAAAAGGTTGTAATAGAAGCATCAGTTATGTAACAAAATTCTTCCAACATGAAAAGCAATGTGACGAAGCGAATAGACCATTTTCGAAACTTGTTTTGACATCATAAGCAAGGTAGGTTTTTGGCCACTTTTGGCTACTGGTACCTGACCTGCGCCTAACCACTAGACGGAAGTATTTTCGCTGAAGTTTTCAATGGAACTAGGCTAGAATCCAAGCTTTTTGAGACGTTGATCGACTTTCTAGCATTTCTGGTTCAAAAGTAATGATGTAAAATAAATAAACAAAGTAATTATCTAATTATGAGATTACTTTGTTTATTTTAGATCATAACTTTTGAACCTGAAACCCCAGCAAGTCATCTGAAGTATCAAAAGCCTCAGATTTTAGCCTAGTTTCCAAAATAAACTTGAGTGAAATACTACCATCTAGCGCAGTGGTTCCTAGCCTGGGGTATTATGTACCCCCAGGGGTATATTTGCCTATCTGAAAAGGTACATTCAAGGTTAGCAATAAAAGATAAAATATATTTACATATCGTTTGTTTCCAAATTTTTACACAAATGTCAGTTAATATTATTTTCAAAAGTCATTGTATGCTTATAGTTGAATAACCATGATTAAATATTATGTCATAAGATATTTTAGGGGTACATGTTCATCTGTCAAAATGCTGAAGGGGTACATGCTTATCTGTTGAAATGCTGTAGGGGTACATTCTCATATGTCGGAATTCTGAAGGGGTACATGGTAGAAAGGTTGGGAACCCCTAATCTAGCGGTTTGGGCCTAGGGCCAGATGAAGTCCACTTATGACGCCACTCACAAAAAAAAAAAACCAAAATGGGAATTTTTTTTCATTGCAGACGCAAAGTATTGCCAAATCTTTTGAGGGTTTGAACAGCTCTCTAGTGCAACTGTTGGCGGAGGTTTCCATGCAAAAGCACACCCAATTTTTTAAAATCACAAGTACAAGACTTATCTGCATCTTTTGATGCTTCAAATAGCTCTCTAGCACTATTGGCTGAGGAGTTATAGCCGGAACTGCATGAGCCAAAAGTGGCTTTTGCAGGCCAAACTGGGGAAAATGGTCAATTTGGCTACCCATACCAACGGAGGTTGTTTTGTGGCAGTAAAACAATGATTTCAATCATCTTTTCTGCTTTTTTTGAAATGCATTATCAGCTCTTAGCAAATGTATTCTTAGTAGGGAGAAAATATGCCAAACAGCCAATTGGTGCATTAGAAAATTGCCAAAATCAGCAAATTCAGCAGCAATTTACATACTAATCAACACACATTGGATCTCCGGTGGATTCCCATAGCAATATCCACTGTTTACCAGTTGGTTTTGGTGGGAAATTCAAATGATAGAAGGTGGATACTGCTAGGCGTTTTCAACCTGTGAGCCAAAGTGGTAAACATGCTAAGCTAAACATTTAGCTACCTTCATACTAGTCAATTGTCAACATATCAGAGCATTTCTAAAACAATTTAGGCTACACTCATACCACTGCAACAAGCCTGGACCTACAGGCACCATTATTTTGGCAAAAGTTCCACTTCATTGGAAGCATTTCTGATACCACAAAAGCAGCTAACACTGGCATTGATCAGTTAAACTTTACCAAAATGCCTCAATGTACTTACATAAACGTTTGTAATGTACAGTACAATCTTTCATGTTTTCCTAGCATTTAGCAGCATATCACAGCATGGATCCCATGGATCTTGGTCCTGCCTAGGTGGGCCTACTCAAAAGAACCATGCTTTCAAACACCTTCTGAACTACAGGGAATTTAGAATCTCATTCCAAGACCTATTAATATTTAAACTCATTCTAGCACCATATGTTTTTACTGTTGTCAGGCAAAAAACATTACAACATGTGCCCTAAACCACAATTTTCAGCAAAAACATATATTTACGTCAACTGAGAACCACCTTGGGATTGTCAATATGTAGATTTACATACGGCGAGCACGAAAGTGTTAAAAATATTAATTACATCCTTCATCACACTTCTTTGAAATACATCTATAGATGACTTATGTACAAAATTTAAAAGACGACAATTTCACGCAAAGAACCTTGGCACACTGTGGAACTCTGGTGAAATATAGATGTGGTGCCAAATGTGTTCTAACAAGGTTTCTCAGAAAACTAAAAACAATATAAAGGCACAAAATAACTTATTGTATAGTGAACCTTTGAACTAAATTGAACAAGGAATCAAAAATATAGTCAGCTTTCTATATCTTTGTTCTTGTGTACAACAGAAAACCTTGGTTAATCTGGAATCGGTTAATCCAGATCTACTGGTAAGAATGATTTCTAACGATTTGTTTATGAAAATCTTCAGTATATATATCTGGATCATCGCCAATTTCTGATAAAATCTGCTGCTCACATTTTGTTATCCAGATTTTTCTGCACTTAGATGCTGTTGTGTTCTTAACACCTTAGCTTCTGGGCGATTTCAGTCAAAATCAGGCATAAATGAAGCATAAGCCATGTGTTTTAGCGGTGGCATAACTCCATAGCAGGTTGCGCTAGAGAGCTGTTCAAGTCCTCAAAAGACTCGGCAAGTCTTCGAGTCTGCAGTGAAAAAGAATTTTTTTTGGTTTTGGATTTTTTGTGAATGACGTCATAAGGAGTAGTTTTAAGTCTTTTTTGCCCACTTCATCTGGCCCAAGGCCCAAACCGCTAGATGGTAGTATTTCGCTCAAGTTTTTTATTGGAAACTAGGCTAAAGTCTGAGTTTTTGATACTTTGGATGACTTGCTGGGGGTTAAGGTTCAAAAGTTATGACCTAAAACCAACAAAATAATTAACTAATCCCATAATTAGATAATTAATTAGTTTGTTTATTTTAGATCATAACTTTTGAACTGGAAATGCTAGAAAGTTGATGAAGGGCTCAAAAAACTCAGATTCTAACCTAGTTTCCATTGAAAACTTCAGCAAAATACTTCCATCTAGCAGTTGAGCCTAGGCCAGGTAACATGAGCCAAAATGGCCAAAATCCTACCTCACTTATGATGTCACTCACAAAAAACCTGAAACGCAAAATAAAAAAATATTTTTTATTGCAGACTCGAAGGCTTGTTGAGTCTTTTAAGGGCATGAACAGGTCTCTAGCACAATCGGCTGAGGAGTTATACTGTTGCTAACACACAGGATTTATGCCTGATTTCCAAGTACGATATATTAGCACGCTGGCAGCGAGCATGTTAAGTGCACTGGCTGGTCTATACGGAAGTTTCAGCAGCTTTTAGATGCAACACAAGAGTGCTCACAATCACCAACAAATGCTTAGAATAATGATAACAATGGCTGCAACTGCGTGCAACATTTGATTAATCCAAGAGGCAATTATTACATCACCCATGGTCATAGCATATCATGTTAAATATAATGCTCAAGATACACTGGAACACTAGTTTAAGTAGTTACAGTCTACTGATCAGTGTTGAGTTTGCATGTGTAGAGCATTATCCCTGAGTGTATTGTAGTCAGATGTCTGGAGAGAATCACCTTCCAAATAGAAGAACTGTTTATAGATAAGTCACAGAAATCTCTGAGTCAGTCCAAGTCCCAGATTTCCTTGCAGCCAAGTTACCTAAATTATGAACTTAAGAATGTTCATAACTGCCTGCATATGGCGTGTACTAGTCTGATGTACCATTGTAAATACATCAATAAATTCCTTTTGCTTGAGTGAAAGTCTGCTGTTGGGTCGTAAATGTGTTCAATCTAAGTGATTTTCAACGGTGTCACAGTACATAGATGATGTCTGGCTAGAAACAACCATCTTCGGTTAATCCAGACCTTTGCCTAAACCAGATAAAATCGTCGGTCAAATCAAATTCGGATTAACATGTTCACTGACGGTCTATGAATATATCGTACTTGGAAATCGGGGAAAAACCAGGGATATTTCAGTTGACTTGCCTACTGCATAGCTCCTCAGCCAATTGTACTAGAGAGCTGTTGAAACCCTCAAAAGACTTGGCAAGTCTTCGAGTCTGCAATGAAGAAACATTTTTGGTTTTGGGTTTCAAGTTTTTTGAGTGACGTCATAAGTAAGCTAGGTTTTTGACCATTTTTGGCTGCTAGTACCTGACCTGGGCCCAACTACTAGACCGAAGTATATCACTCAAGTTTTCAATGGAGACTAGGCTAGAATCTGAGTCAATTTTGAGATGTTAATCAACTTTCTAACGGTTCTGGTTCAAACGTTATTGCCTAAAATAAACAAAATAATTAATTATCTAATTATGGGAACAATTACTAATTTTGTTGTTTTTAGGTCATAACTTTTGAACCAGAAACCTCAGCAAGTAATCCAAAGTGTCAAAATACTCGGATTTTAGCCTAATTTCTAATAAAAACTTGAGCAAAATACTAACATCTAGCAGTTTGGGTCTAGGGCCAGATGAAGTGGGGCAAAAAGGCCTGAAACAACTCCACTTTTGACATCATTCACAAAAAAAACCAAAACCAAAAAATTTTTTTCATTGCAGTTATGTGAAGACTTGCTGAATCTTTTGAGGGTTTGAAACTTTGAACAGCTCTCTAGCACAATCATCCGTGGAGATGTTCCAATGCAGAAACATGTGCAAACTGCTGGATTTTAGCCTTAGCCTACCACAACGGAAGATGTTAACCAAGGTTTACTGCAGTTAAATATGATGTTGCATTGCAAATATTTAAAATTGTGTAGGCAAAGTATTAATACAACAAAGCAGTAACCAATTGCCTTATATATACTTTAGTAACTCTTTGACTTTTTGTTAATGAAACAATTACCAACATAATATTGGCACTTGGATAATTGCAAATAGGCTTATTTACAATATACATCATTGCAATAAAGTGAAGAAAGGTCTATTGTATATTCACATAGACCATTCTGTGAAGTATATATACTTCTTTTTGATCTGACCTTACAAACCAAAAGACACATAAAGTGGCAAGACAACAAGTTAAACATTTAGATGGCATGAAGACTAATCATGATAGCAAGCATTTCTGTACCATCACAGTGCTCTGAACTGCAATTGGTGTATTATGTAAACTAGGTGGTACAAAGTAGTAAAAATAGTCATGTAGCAATTGGGTCTCTTTGTATAATTTGTGCTAATGAAAGGCAAGCTTATAATAGCAACAATATCATCAGTGATGAATTTCAAATGTACTGTACATTGGGCTGTTAAATATATATCAAATGAACAAGATTTAATCCCATAATTAATTAACTTGTTGTTTTAGGGCCATAACTTCAGAACCAGAAACACTGGAAAGCTAATATAAGGCTCAGAAGACTCGGATTATAGCTTGGTTTCCAATAAAAACTTGAGTCAAAAATTCCCTCTTGCAGTTGGCACCAGGACCAGGAAACCTGGGCCAAAATGGCCTAAAACCTACCCTACTTATGATATGACGTCACTCACAATAAAACAAAATCCAGAACTTTCTAATTTTTTAAAATGTGTACTAGAAGACTTGCTGCATCTTTTCAGGGTTTCAACAGCTTTCTAGCTCAATCAGTTGGTGAGTTATGGAGTTGCAAAGTGGCACAAAAATAGTGCCTAATGGGGGATCTCAAAGTACAATTATTTTCTACACCGGCTCCCGTTAATTGAAACTACTTAGCTTATTTTCAGAAAACATTTCAAAAATATTGTAACTTCCTACTAGGAAAGATGAAGTCTTGGCCTCTAAGTTTTAAACAGGTCTCAGTCTGGAAGTTTAAGTCTAGACTACATCTATGTTTCCTAGGTAGAACTTTACCCAAGCCCACAATTATATAAAGCTAAATTATGTGATGATACCCAGTGTTTTTTAAGGTGTTTTGAGGGACCAAAATGGTCTCTCAAATTCCTCCAACGGTCTCTCAAAATATAGTGACCTGAGATCACATCAATGGAGAACGGTCTCTCAAATTCCTCCAAGCGGTCTCTTAAAATTTCTTTGCGGTCACCAAAGCGAAACCTTAAAAAAACCCCTGATGATACCAATGTTAGATAGATGTGTGATATGTGGATTGATTTATGTCATGGCATTATGAATGAAATGTTATCGTTTTCAGATATATATACTTCACTCTTACAGCAAGTTGTTATACAGTACTACTACTACGAGACAAATGACCAAAATGTCTCAGCGAAAAATAAAACCCAGACTCCACTAATTAACTAGCCCTAATCAACTAACCTTGTTTTGTTTGTCATGTACCCAACACTTATTGGATTACTGTTTATTGTTAAACCTTTTGTAATCTGTCTTTACCTTTGCTTTTTTGCAACCTCATTTGGGAATGCTGTGCCCCGTGGGACATACATGTAACTGTGGTACTCCAAGATGGCCCATGGGTAATTGTGCTGTATTGCTTTTGTTACTTCATGACTTGCGTGAATAAACATTGTTTTTTGCCTCTAATACATGCCTTTGTTCTGTAGTGTTATGGTTTCTGCACTGCTTTCCATCATATAACCTCTATTGTCGCTTCTCTAACCAATGTGCATGCCTCACTTGTTCATCTGCACATACCTCAACTCTTCACCCACACTGCCTGCCCACCATCATATGTGTTAATACCCACCTTTTTGTGTCATGCTGCTGGTGTTTTCTTTTATGCATATTTTTATTTTTTATTGAACTCTGTGTTTGCCTATAATGTTTGTTTCTGTTATTGCCGTTGATTAATGCATGTTACATTGGTAAATGCAAACTACTCACTGTTTTCTATTTACTATGCTGTGTGCCTGTGTGATATCTCACATTCTTATTGTGAGCACTGCTTATATTGTTTAATAAAAATGGCTTTGATAAGTTTAACAAATGGGAGGGAGCAATAGTGATTCCATCAGCGCTTGTCTGTGGCTGTGGTCAAAGAGAACGCTGTCAGCTTATTCATTGGCCTGTGTGCAAGCTTGATCTGATTTTAGCCATCCTCAGTATATTATCCAGTGTTGCTCCCTGTCACTTGCCTTATTTCAATGAATAGCTATTGTCTTCTGACTGTTTGTGTTTTCTGTAAGCTTTTTTGCCTTCAGAATGTTTGCGCTTTCTGTAAGTCCCCCTGTGCAGTATCGTTTCGCTTCCCTTTTTAGCTACCCTGACTACTGCATGGCCTATGATGAAAGCACAGTGTTGTGACATATCTTACTTCACTTGAAACTCTTGAGGCCTTGGAGAAAAAAATGTTTAATGATTATTATGAAAGACAATAATTTTAACCAACAAAGTTATTTGGAAGATAGAGCACACACTATTAAAGCTAGTGGGTAAGATTCATTTTCCATTAGAAATAGAATCATATTGAAACATGAAAAACATCACTTCAGCTTTATCAAGAAACTGCATGGGAATTGTTGATAAGAAATCATGAATGGTGAAAACATTTTTTTGTATGACGTGCATGACAGAGCAGCCAGGCATGATTGCTGTTCAGCAGGAAAGATGTAGCACACAGCATTTGGATTAACCAAGACATGGTAAAAGGCTAAGAATAGTGTCTGGAATTCTGGTGTTGAGAATTTCCTGAAAAGGAACAAAGTGGAGATGAAGATTGGTGAATTGCATGAATTGCTACTGCTTGGAAAAGTCACCTTTGTTGTCATCACCTCTGTTTTCTGAAAAAAAAATTTTCAGCTAGACTTGCGAACTTGTTGCATACTTGTTGCTTCAAATAAAAATTTAAGAACTTTAAGCATGACTGTGAGGATGTGTTAATCCTATGTACAATTACTAGATCTCCTTAAGCGCCAAGGACTTTCCTTGAATTTGCTATCAAAACTGGTTTTCTCCTTCCTTGATCCTCGACGAACATTTTGTAACTCCATGAGCATTCTCTGGCATCCTTGAATAATTGTGAAATTGTTCATTATTGAACTGTTGTGGTGGTTGATTACCCATGTTACTCAGCAATATTTCTTTGAAAAAATGTGCTATACCACTATCTAAAAAGTATTCAAAGTAGGCATGAAGTAAAATTTCAATAATCACATAATCATAGAATGACAAAATGTCCTTGAAAAAATTTGGTGATCTGGCAACCCTAGTCCTATGGTATGACAGAGGTTTTTAAAAATATCTCATGCTTGTACTTACCAAACAATCTAGTGAAGTAAGGCTGCTGACTAATCTAGCCTTGTACTCAATGTTAATGGCTGAGTGCACAGAAAAAATTCATGCATGGGACTAATTAATATCTTGTATTGCCATCCGCACTTGAATTAAAGGCCTTTTTCACCAGCGCTCACATGTGAAAAGCAAAAATATGGTGCATGGCATCAAAAAATTATCTCCATCCACATGCCACTTTCAGAGTCTCATATGAAAAACTTGACTTGCATTGGCAAAATCACCATGTTGAATTTAGTGAAAAATCTCATGTGTACCAAAATGCTTAATTCCAAGGGCTTGCCACCAATGTAGCATTCCTTATAAATGTAGCCATGTGACCCCTGGCACAAACAAGAGACAGGCACTACTCGCTACTTGTTTTGAAACACTTTAAGGGAGATATAACTGAACATGCATGACTAATTCATTCACCCGAAATGTTATTAAATTCAGTTTCTCATAGAAATTTTCAAAATTCCTTGTTTAAAGCAGACAATGACTAAGGTTAAGGTAGTTCTGTAGTTGTAGCGAATGCAATAGGCTATAATAAGATAAAATTAGCCTAGGGTAAGCTACTAAATGCCATACAGCAGTAGAAAATATTAAAATAAAGCACTGCCATAGATGGAGCAAACCCAAGTCACCAATGATCAAAGTTAGGTTGGATAAAGGATTTCACTACTGCAGTAGGCTATACACAAATAGGTATTTAGGTTAGAACAAAGGTGGGCAATTAATTTGGCTCATGTGCCACTTTGAGAAGATCGCATTCGGGGGAAGGCCGTACCTTCTAATAGAAATAGAAGCAAGTTTTGGTTAAGTAAGCCTCAGCAGTAAGCAATAACATTTATTACTGTGGTAAGTTGAAGGAAATTTCAGATTTGAACATATTTCCTGAACTCTTCCACGAGCCACATTTGGCCCTCGGGCTGATATTTGCCCACCCTTGGGTTAGAACTAGCCTAAAGTAGTTGCTTCCGGTAGCACAGAAAAGAATTTTGTCCGGGAAAGGCCAGTCAATGACATCGTCTGTCACTGACCTCGTCTTGAGTCCGACTGTTTGTTCCTTCCGTTAATTTTCTACCAGTTGAAAATTGATATAAGCATCAGTAAAAATCTTAGAAAGCTTGTTTCAGGGGGTACCATGGCCTCTTCGGCCTCATTCTAGCGGCGCTACAGGTTGCTTGAAAGCAACATTTTGTTGGGCTAAATAATTAATAGTACAGTACTCTACAGTGTATATTCATTGTCATTGTGCAGAATCAAGAGCCCAGCTTGTAGGCTTCAGTTTTGAGTAGCTCGGCCATTCAATTTAAAGATTTGACCAAAAGATACATGAAAAAAATGAATAGGACCTTACTTTTTCGATGGTTCATGCAAGGGTTCACTTAAAATGGTGAAACAAACGAACGTAATCACCCTTTCTTCAGAGTTCCACACTGCTACTTGCTCAAAGGAGATCTGAACCTCGCAGTTTGTAACACGAAGTTTTATATCACTATTTCCGGGATTTCCCCATCGTTGAAACAATGTATGTGAAAGAAGGAGTAAAAGTTCATGACCTCCACAAACATCCACAAAATCCTGGGTTACATAGCACTCCGGCAAAACGGTTAGTCAACTCAAACGCAACTCTTTTAAAACGTGCCACCGTAGATGCAAAAAATTTAACATTTTTAAATTACAAAATATAGGCTAAGATTATTCAGAAATAAAATATAATCACCAGAAGAGCATATTCATCTGTTTGTTTGAACTGTGGATATTCACGAATAAGGTCTCGTCCATAAATGACGTCACACCCTAACGGGGTGGAGGGGGTCACCAGATTTATAACAAAATGTGACAAGGGGGAGGGGGGAGTCAGTAGTTTTGTGATGTCACACGAGTCGTTTTGATATGCATGCTACACGCAGTCATACCAGAAAGGAAAGGTGTGGAAATTGAGGAGGAAATTTTTGTCGATATTGCTAATGGGTTAATTATTTTTGTAGTATATTTCCGATAGTCAGTCAATCTTTGTTGGATTTACAACTAATGGCTAACTACATTGTTGTACTGTCAATGTAGCGAAAGCTCTTTCGATAAAATTTATTGACTCCCAACTCCATCTACTGGACCAAAAACTTCTAGATTTCGACGCCCGATTCTGTGCAGAATTTTTTTTAGCTGTTTGGCAAGCATTCCACAGTTTTATTCTCAATTTCTGGCAAATCAATATAGGCTAGCTCTGGAATACCTGAAGTTAAAAGCGGGCTTCATCTTTCCTTCCATCTCTATCTGGAGGCGCATTATTAATTAAGCTTTCCACTCATCCTGAAAACTTCAGAATCATTTCCTATAATTTACATTTTTATTTTTGAAGTCAAAATTGTTGCAACATATGCAATTGCCACCACCACCTTCAGTATGAGGGGGCTTTTGCGCTGAACCCAATTGTAGTAAACAGTTTGAAACTCGTGACTCATAAAAGCATAACAATTGACGGTGAGTTCTGTACAGCTACAATTACACATTTGGAAGAGCTTTCATCTATTCTAGGAGCAAAGGAGGTGTGTTTTATCAGCCAGGATGACAAATGTCGCGTACCCATTGATGTAACGGCAGCGAACAAGCAGAGCCCGTTGCTGATGCACGTTGAATATCGCATCAGGTTATGATCCAACGTACCAGACGCATCAGAAAAAGACCATACCAGACGCATCAGAAAACGACGTGACGTCACGAAATCAGACGCATGCGCCCAAAAAACCCACAGGACGCATGCCGTGTGCATCCAGCTTAATTTTCCAGTGATGTGGGAGTCAGAGTCGAGTCCTTCGAGCCAGAGTCGAGTCAGAATCATCTAAAAAATTTTCGAGTCGATTCAGAGTTGAGGCATGACTTGGTCGAGTCAGACTCGAGTCACAAGAACTGCTGAGTCACCTCGAGTCATTGGTTGTAAGCTCGAGTAAATGTCGAGTCAAAAATGTTTTAATGCTTTTTTTATGACTTTTTTATGATATGAAATGGTGTCCATCATGCTGTGAAACGGTGCCCAATAAGTTGGAAAATTGTGCCCAATATTGTTGTGGTAAGTTTTATTGCAGATCATTTATATCTAAGTTTTTTTTCAGTTTGCATTTTACTTGTCTCTTTCACTCTCAGTCATTTCAACAAGTCTAACCCAACCTTGCTGCAAGTGTTGCAACTTGTCGGTTAACGTTGTGGTGAATGTGCGATTCACCACTTACGCTATGTGCGTGAAGAACAACACACAAATATATGTGGCGCGAACAAGAAGAAAAAGAATGAGCACAATGTGAGATCTCTACTGATGCTTGCTGCCACAGTGTGAAGCTTTGCACACTTGCCTCTCGAGGTTTTCGATCTCAACACGTGACATGCACTTCCTTGTCTTACGCATGCCCAATACATGAAAATGACCAGAGAATAACATGTACTTGGATTTGGATTTAAATCTTGTGACATTCTAATATATTGATGGATTTAGATTTCATCATTTTTGCTTAACAAGATTTGGATTGGAATTGATGATTTTTATTTGAAATTATTCGCAACTTTCGGTTCAGTTTTGGGACTGCTGGTTACTGTACTGATAACAGTTTCTAAAATCCATTGAGATTGTTTATTGTGTTTGTTTAAATGTTGAGCCTTGTCTCTGACCAGCGAAACAAGTCTGCTCCATTGTCCATGTTGTCATCAAACTTACAGAATTTGTTGGACATTCATTGATCCAATCCCTTTTCTTGACTCATCATTGTTATACTTGACATATACTTAGATAAGATTTAGCACAGTTTATCATTATTTATAGCTTATGTGCAGCTTAGTTCTAATGAGCCGTTTGTGTTGCATAGACCTATTTCTTAGTCATCTGGTTTGATATCTAACACGCTATTGATAAGCTTAACAGAGCTTCCCATTGCTTTGCTGCTAACAGTCATGGGCGCAATTTTGTTGTAAATTGTGGGGGGCAACTTGGTACAGGTTTTTTTAAGGAAAATTTTAGGTACCCGGTATGGACCTGTAGGGACCCGATTTCTCTGATTCTGACCCGATTTTCCCTGATGCTAGGAACCCGATGACAATTTTCTCTGATTCTAGGGACCCTATTTTAAATTCAAGTGACCCGAATCGGGTTCATAAAACACCTTAAAAAACCTGGCTTGGTATGAAACCAATATAGTCATCGGATCGGTGCAGAAGTGACGTTTTATATACGGATTCCCAATCTTATTTCTAGAGGTGTTGAGAGCAACACTAATCACGCTTTATCCTTGCAGATGATTTACATATTTAATATGCTTAAATTTGTTGCTGGACACGGTACTGTAGTTCATACTGCTTCCATTAATACCATATTTGGATGCAAACAAGCACAGCAACATAGTAGAACATATCAATTGGGTTTTATCAAAGCTGTCAGTTGAAGTGCACAAAATGCTGAATCGCATTGGTCGCACGTGCATATCACTCTTACAGTGGAACACTTCAGTTTTCATGCATTTTATAAGTGTGGGTTACAGCGCGATTTGATGTCTTGTTCAAGTCGCTTATCGTTACAAAGACAATAAATATTTTTCTTGCACATTTTCTTTTTTAAAGAAAGCTGCAAATCTTTTTAATGTTACTGGGCATCAGGACCGCAACCAACTGATATTTTGGGGGGGCAAAATGATGTAACTTCTTTCTGCACCCGACAAATATATACGTTTGTGAAAATTTCGTGGGAGGCAATTGTCCGATTGCCACCCTCTGGTTGCCGGCCTGCTGGGCATCATGCATGCAGCCCCACCCGTACCAAAATCTCCATTGATATCCTCTTACCAGCAGCAAAAACTTGGCTTAAAATTAGCGTAGCCTACTTCACGAAATGATTTCAATATATTTTTACTGTCGATGGGTGGAGTGGAGGATGTACCTTTCAATCTCCCCCTGTTGTCCGCTACATACATACCCACACAGAGTTGTAAAAGAGCCTCATTTTGAAGCCTGAAACCAGCCCGAACACGGCTGGAGCCCGATTTTTATAATTGAAGCCCGATTTAGGCCCGAAAGCCAAATTTACCCAGGGGGTTAGGATATGCGCAACTGTGGAGTAACAAAAAACGTTGTGTACAGGTGTAGTTGCAGGTACACAGGGTTCATCACTCCGAAAATAGCAACCACTTTGACCAAACCATTGCCATAACGTGGCACAAGCGTAGCATGTTAGTTAACGATAATACTGGGGAATATAATGTTTCCCTAGAAAAAAAGAAACTATCACTAAACTATCTACAATGGCGCTATAGGCATAAAAGAAACTTTCTAGGATAGCTCTATAAACATGAAAAGCCGGCTTGTAGGCGTTTTAAAACAAGCCAAGAATCGCGTGAGTGATTGATCTTTTCGACGCAACGCCATCGCGTGCGAATTTCCTCACCATTGTCGCCTCCTCAAAAAGAGTGTGAGACCAATCCCAGCAGAGAATAAAAGAACGCAGCTGTGTTTGCAAACAGAATCAGCTGAAGAAAAATCACAATCACTTCACTCACAGGAGTTACAGCGGTGAGTACAACAAATCTATGTCACGAAAGAAAAAAATCGTTACTCCGAATGTTACAAAAAAGTCTTGTATGCAGGCCTGAAATATTTTGACAAACCCAAGCCCGAGCCCGGCCCGACTTATAACTCTGCACAGTGGTGTAGCTAGCCCGAAACTTTGGGAAGGCCAAAATGTCTGATATTAGGCGAATAACACTATTTTGTTTGGAAAAACGCCTCTCAAAGCACAAAATGCCTATATTTTCTAAAAATTTGGGGGAGAGCATGTCCCCTTTGGCTCCCCTTGGCTACGTCTATGACTCTGTTCCTTAAGAGTTCTACTTGCATAACGACACAAAATATGTTTGAGATTTAAATCAAAATGGACAACAGTGAATTGGCAAAAAATGTACCAAGTTTTACCTTAAAAAGAATGTCCAACAAAACCAGCTGTGATGCCTCTGTAAAGCAAATGTTTCGCACATGGATGAAAACATTGCTGCATTGTGGGTTTGGTTAAACTCAAGTCAGGTAAAACAGATGACTTACGAACCAATGCATTAGCACAAGAACAAAGTGTAAGAGTCAAGGAAAAAATATCTTTTGGATTTATTGGTCACCATTGTCGCGTCACTGGAAGTTATGTTTTGAGCTACAGGTCAATATACAACTAGGTAAATACTGTAGGCTAGGCTATTTCTCCAACGTTTTGACTGAAATCCTGTTCACTAATGGTTGAAAACAGTCATTTGTGAAACTCCCCATCACAAAATTAAGTCTCCCCAATAGTGCTGCTTTTTGTCTTCGGCGAAAGCTTCGCAAAGATGTGCTTGAAAATCTAACTTTCTAACATTATATACACTAGCATCATTAAATTATACGCTGTTTGTTTCTGAATACGTGACAGCCAACGTTACAGCAAAGCCAGTTACATTTCTGCACGGAACAAATCATGGCTGTACTGTGGTCTCTCACACGTGCAGCTGTAATATTCTCACTGTTACAAGAAAATAACCTTTCTAACAGTATACCACACAGGGTTAAATGTCGGACAGAAGCAGTTAGACATCTTTCACAGTCTCTAGAAACTTGAAAAATACTAAAAAGTATTTTACAGAAGCTAAAATTTATAAACTAACAGAATCAGTGACACCACACCAAACTGTTTCAACATCAACTTGGCTACGTGTGGCCTACCATCTAAAATTAAAAGTTCTTCACACAAAACGTGACAAACATCACTTTTATTTTTGAAACCTCTCCAAATACAAAACCTAAAGAGAAAAAGTGGGGGGGACATGGCATATTATGTCCCCCCATCTGAAAAAGTGGGTGGACACGTCCCCCGTGTCTCCCACCAAATTGCGCCCATGCTAACAGTGAATATTTTGAAGTCTCTATATTGTCAATTGATATGATATTGTGAGACAATGGTAGAGCATAAGTTAACTTGATTTACTCTCCAATCTATTTATTTGTCTTTGAGTTGGATTACATATGAGCATTGTAGACACAATTATGTATTGCTCTGAGCCAACCAAAGAGAGAGTCGAACGGACGATCATCAGCATAACGGCAATTGAGATTCCCATTCCACTAGCTTCAGTCTGCTATAGCTGCTACGAATTCATCGCTAGGCGCATACGTGGCGTAACCATGTCACCACATTATTTCCTCATTCCACAAGCTCAAGATGACCTTCAACAGTGGATTGCAGCCACTGACACGTTGGGAGCCATTTGTTGCAGCCACAATGTTGCGTCGTCCTGAGCCAACCAAAGACAGAGTCGAACCGATGCTCATCGACTAGACAGGCAAAAGAGAAAATTGGGCTAATCTTTATTGTCACTGAAGCAAAAATTCTCATTATGTTGTGTCCAGACGTACTGTGTTTGTCCATCAGAGGCTCAGAGATTTTGTAAAAATAACTTTTTCATGGGCTAGTTAGCCATTCAAACGCGGTTTTCATGGGCCAGTTAACCATCCAAACACGTTTGTTTTCTCGTGAGTAGCCTTCTGCTACAGTCTGCTAACTTTTTTGAAGGACTTGCGTGAATGTTGAAGAAATTTCTTTTCTGTGACGTCAGTTGTTGTTAGCATCGCCCTCTGGTAGAAGTTGTGTGGGGCCTTGTAGAAGTTTTTCGGACTTCAGAGCTCTGTGAGAGAGCAACGCATAATGTATACTGTTTGTGTGTTGTGTGCTGGTTGTGCTATGGAGTGAACGATATGTGGTGGTGCAGTGTAGTAGTGTTCGCTTGTAGTGTGTGAAAGACAGGCCATGCGTTTTTAGGAAGTTAGGTTCTCTGAAACTGAATCACTGAATGTACAATAGAGACTAGCAGTTCGCATTGATAGTACTGTAGTGTACGATTCACCATGGAGTTGAGGAAGAGCCTATAAAACTGCTGTCCAACCAGTATAAGTGCTGCAAAACCGACGAGACCCCATTTCTTATGTGTTTTGTTGCCAAGTATGTCTTTACTTGTTTTTAATTGCTACAGTAATTTGTTTGGTTGCAACACAAAAGCATGTAAATGCTTATTTCATGAAGACTCTGTACTGTAGCAAAACTTAGTAGTAGGCCTAAGTGTTGATGGAAAAGATATTTGTCATGCTACATGTCTTCAACCAGACTTTGTAAATGATCCACCACCTTGTTTGAATAGACGGCAAAATAGCGCCAGCAGTGTCTATTTTGCCTTTGATGAGGCAAAATAGACACTGCCATTCAGGGCCGGCCTTAAGCTGATGCAACTGCATTGGTCCCCACGTTGTTAGGGGCACAGCGCCATGGCATTTGGGTAAGTTGTTCATTTTTGCCAGATACTCGCTGCGCTCGAGAATTTAGTAGAAACGGCTTATAAATCTCATTGTTAGCAAACAGTGCTCTCGTTAGAACGAACGTTGACACAAATGATAAAAGATCGAACCCGTAGACGCAGACCTCATATTCGAGTCCGAGGACCACAACAGTTGTACCTTCAAACATAGCAGCAAAAAGCGTTCTCTTTTGCATTTTTCGGCTTGGTCTGTGGTTGTACTGGATGCTGAACCATGTCAGCCTGTCTCTGGGCAGTCGGTCTATAGCTGTTGAGTAGCAACACTTGTTGTGCCAAAACATTTGTTGGTTGTTGTTCTGAAAAAAATTGCAAGCTGGGGTCTTTGTTTTGGGATAAATGTTTAGTGCGCCACGATTTGGTTATAGACTTTATTTTCACTGTGCCCCCAAACTTTTTCATTTGTGATGGCTCTAATGTTAGTTTTATCGAAAATTGCAAGGATCCTGCATCCAGGCGTGTAGCCAGAAATATTGATAGGGGGGGCAAACAACAATCAAGTCTCAACATTTAAATACACAACGCCTCTTGTTTTTAAAGCATCATCCACAAAATGCGCCTTTCAAAGACACTTTTTTTCTGAATGATACTATTCAGATTTAAGCCGGCAAATAGAAAGTCTGTTTTCCTTGAATTGACATATTTTAAAAGTTTATTTTTAGTAAATTTCCAAGTTTCTACTTTGAATGAAAGCCTACATTTTCTCGTAAAACTTTCTTGCGAAAGCTTTCGTGAAAATCTTGATGCTATACTCGTAAGTGCAAGATCTGCAATATGCTTTTTTCAGCCAATATTGCAGTTGAGCAAGAAGTCGTCTTGGCCGTCATTGTGATTGCACTTTTTATATTTACACGACTCTGACGTACACCAACATACGTTCAATTGAAGCCGAGTAGGGACTTTGCTCCAAGACACCGACTCCCGAAGTAGGTCTCTTGTCCTACCTGAAGACGTGGATCTTGTCCAATTCTTGAGCGACTGGTTGACTTACGCAATTGATAATGCTAGAGGCCCTCAACGCGTTTGAAAAAATTTGGATTTTATGTCATTAAACGCTATGAAATGCGACTGCGGTAGCATTTTTGTATGCTACTTTCACCAAGTCTTCTTCCATAAACGATTAGTTATTTATCTACCTAGCTTTTCAGAGTAAACAATAAAATTCACAGATGTTATAAATACAATTTTTTTAATTGGAGAAGTTATACATGCGCCCTGAAACAAACCTTCATGTGTTTGACCCACTCAGTCTACGAAAAGTGTGAAAACGGTTGTGTACTTGCGAAAACGAAGCCACAGTCTATTTTTACCACGACTCTACAATCTGCAATAAGTTAAGAAACAGGCCTACTTGTAGCCGTAGCTTAACACAACGGTTGGTTAGTTGATCTAGCCCAGTGGTTTCCAAAGTATGAATCAAAACCCAAAGAAGGGTGGAGAAGGGTCAAAAAATGGGTCGCGCAGAGGCGATCCAAGACGGAGATTTTTAATTACCACTGCTTGTCTACGTCTGTCTGTAGCGTGTTGAGAAAAGAGTAGATTGCTCACATTAAAAACGAACTTAGCAACTTGCTGCCAAAAATCACCCACAAACTCAGTATTTTTTTGATATGGTGTTTCAGGCTTGGGTTGGCAGGTGTTCACCAAACTCAGATTTTGGTCGCGCTCAAAAAAGTATGGGAAGTAAGCGGTTGAAGTCTTTCTTTAAATCCATTAGTGTTTAAATAAAAAATCCATACGACTGGGAAAAAATTCAATTCAGTTTCATTTTGGTCACTTGCGCTTTATCAAGAAAAACGATTGCAAGCTATCTGTAAGTAAATGGCAGTGTCAATGGCCTTAAAACTTACAAAATAAAAAGCATCTTTCTACTTTCGTTAGATTTTTCTGCTGTCTCTTCGCGTTGCAGCTGAATGCTGCTTTCAAATTTACTGTAGGATTGGGTGGCAAATAGCATCAGGTGAATGTTGGAACACTTTAGTCTGTGTACAGATTCTGATTACTTGACAAAACAGTTTTTTACTCGTCGGTAAAGTAATGGGAGATCATTGATGAAACCGTTAAGGTTCCACATATTTGTGATTGAACAGTCACAGTAGGTCTACATGACATCACAACTAAATATCTAGAATAATTGCTATTATTGCTAAGCAGTGTCCATGGCCTAATTATGTAATAAAAAAGACCTTGAAACTGAATTGCTTCTTAGTCAATCCTTGAGCTTCAAGACATACAAAATATCACCACCATATTCATGCATTTAGTTGTAAAACTGCACAGAAACAAAATCTACGATGCCAATTTAAAGCTGCGGCTGATGCTGCAGTCAAGGGCAAAATAAATAGCATTTTTAGCATGCCAGAGTTATCAGCAAATAATTTTTGCCATGGTCCTGAAATGAAATTTGCATAACCATTAGGTGGGATACAGCAAGCTGGTGCGCCGGAAACAGCTGCGAAAAGTGTTACTCCTTGTTTTACTTTCGGTTAGTGATCACAAGCGCGTATTAAACAAGTTTGTATTTCATTATCACCACTTCCACACAGAACTTAAGCCTCAGGTAAAGGTCAGCCATGGCATGAATTCTTCAGCATTTACACTATAAATGTTTGATTAATCATGGGGAATTGATAAACCATACTGCTTTGATCAGGTTCGACTAAAAGTTGAAGTAGAATAGTTTTTTTAAGCAGTTTCGTTGATTTGCACTGACGCATTTCTTTGGCTTACATGAAAATTGCTAGCGCTACTTTCGGGATTGGGGGCAATTGCCCCCATTGCCCCACTGGCTACGCGCCTGCCTGTGTCTTGACCCAAGCGTCTTTCAACAGCTCAGTGAGATTTTCCAATCGCGAAAGACCCAGATAAGTTAGATTTGAATTATGAATTTACCAAAGATGTAGCAGGCAGGAATTTTTGAAATTGTTGTTTACAACGTAAATTATCCAATGGAGAGGTGATGCAACGGAAATGGATGGTGTACTCAGCTAGAAAAACTGGATATTTTGATTTTTGTAAGCTTTCTCCAAGATTATTGTCGCGCTATCTGTTCAGTGATGTCGAAGCTGAGGGTGCAAGCGCACCTCCAAAAGTTTGGAATTGTCGTAAATTCGGGCGAAATTCCTGATAATTCGAGTACAGAAGTTTCGACAACTTTGTTTCCTACTGAGTGATCAATGATTCTGACTGAATACAACAATATAAGTCTGACTGACTTTTTTCTCCAAAAAATCAAATTTTTTGACCTCCAAAAAAACTTCATGTTTCATAATTCGTGAGACCTGATAATTAGCAACCAACCTCTACAGAAAATTTATAGGGTTAAGTTTGCCGCACAAACGTTTTTAGGCAAGTTTGGGGAAATTCGGGCAAAATATCCTTCGCACCCCAAAATTTTACCTGCTGTTACACCTATGTATCCATTGATGGGTTTTCTGACTGGTCTTGTGCTAGTGTGCACTTAGCTGAGCATGAAAAGACCAGATGGCGTTTACAGGAAAGTATTCAATAGTCTGGGGCTGAGCAAAGACTAACGAAGGGTTGCTCGTTGGATTCAATTGATCACATTTATGATTTGCCGCTCCACCAAACTTTTATTAAGTTTTGCCTCTTTGAGAGTGTAGATAGGTAGAAAAACCACTAGCCTACTTCAACGCAGGGTTGGGGAGCCGGAGTCGCAAGGAGTCAAAGAATTTTGCGTGGAGTCAGAGTCGGATTCCTAATAACACTTGGAGTCGGAGACAGACATGGGGCGATTACAACACAAGTGTAATCGATTACGATTAGTTGCCACCTGCTCGATTGCGATTGCGAATAAACAAAATCACAATGTAATCGAATACGGTTAGACCTACATTGAAAGTAATCACGATTACAATCACGATTACATTTCTCTTGGAACATCTTCAGAACGAAAACAAACCCCATTTGTATGGTTTGATGCAAAGGCGCAGCCAGGGGGATGAAGGAGCTCAAAGCCCCCCTTTTAGCAATCAAAATATTGGTGTTTATTTTCATAGTTTTTCACCAACATTGTAAGTCGAGATCGGGTGCATTGCAGAATGTTCTTCAGTAGTACCACAAGGCTTAGCAACATATTTGTTAACAAACCAGGCGGTCAGTAGCGGACACAGGCTAATTTGGTGGAGGGGGATGCAATATCGATTTGCACTGAGCCCAATGCTTCACAGGACCATATTGCGTAAATCAATCACTTTTGCACACGTACATTTACGAGGAACAAATCTAGGCTTGGTTTAGAAGAAGCTTGAATGATAAAACTGGTCAAACTTTAACACTGCACCGCTACGGAACCAACAAGCAATGTAGCACATAACAACGATCTGACGTAGTCACCGGCGTTGGCGTAGGTACATCGAGGACTCGAGATAAACAGTTCACGTGACGACATGATACTTATTCTCATTGTAGGTTACGTTTGTTACAGCACAATTACTGTTGGCAGTAGCCAGCACAGGGCAGTAGTGGCTGTTTGACTTATATGTTGCAGCAAGTGAGCGTAGTCAGTTGGATGCAGTTTAGATCAGTGCTCTTCAAGTGGGAACCTCACAGTTTTTAATTGTCGTTGAGAATAGTCTGCAACACCAAGTAATTTGTGTATAACATTTGTTATTGCAGGTAATTTTGATGAAATAATAACAATTGTAGTGGGTTGATTTTGTTTATTTTGCAACCGAAATTAAGCGAACGGAAAGAAACCAACAATTCGTAATGAGTGAAAACACGAAAGTAACGAAAAAGCGAATGGGAGAAAGCACAATCATTCATAGGCGTCAGGGCTGGCCTTAAGCCGATGCAGCTGCATTGGGTCCCGCGTCTATGGGTGCCCTGCGCCATGGTGTTTGGGTAGGTTATTCATTTTTGCCAGACACACCTTGCGCTTGAGAATTCAGTAGAAACGCCATATAAATTATATTGTTAACAAAGAAAGCTCTAGTCGGAACCGGCAAATTTCCTCTCGAACGTTAGCAAACGTGCTCAATTCTCGTGTTAGTGCTGTACTGCATATCTGCGCTCTACCACGATCGTAACATGGTTGACTGAACACGATGAGGTCATAAAATCACTGCTCAGAGGGGCCCCGCGCCTAGACCTTGCATTGGGCCCCGCATCTGCTAGGGCCAACCCTGATGGGCGTCTGCAAAACTTTTTCCAGGGGGGAGGGCAACGTCGACATTTCGTTTATCATTGTCAAATTGCTGACGATCAATGCTCCCTCTAAAATAATTTTGCACTGACCAAATATTTGTTTTAGTGAGCATGGTTATTTTAGGGCTGAGTAAGCGGAGTTTTCATGGAATTACAAACTTTGTGAATTATAGATTAAATATACAATGTTATCAAAATACGAACAAAATAACATTTAATTAAAATAGCTTCTTGTTTGCGTGCTTTGGAAATGGGCTACAGTAAACTTGTGGTGGTTGTCTCAGTGTTAGTGCCATTTTTTGCTTAAAATTTCGAGGAGGATCTAGTCAAGTCTGACCATTCCAACTGTTCTCACCAGGCACAGCTCACCTCCTCTCAGCGCCTTCAGGTGCACAAAGAGAATGCTCTAACAGAAAGTGCATGTTGAAAGTGAAGTGCTCGCTTGTAGACGAGCACTGTTTTGTAAAGAGAATAATGCTGTCATAGAAAAAGTGCATCGAAAGAAACTGCTCGGTTATGCGTTTTGCCCGAAAATAACGTTGGCAACACACATCACTTTAGTAGCGTTATCACAGTAAGCCCTAGTGCTTCAAGAATCTAAAGTTTAGAGGGTTTTAACAGCTCTCTAGCTCAATCTGACGGCGAGTTATTGCCTGGGGAGAAATGCCCCTCAGAGTGGCCTTTGGGAGAGCAAACTTTTAGTCAATTTTTGGTTTATGAGCCATACTTTTCGCTCCCGATATGCTAGGAAGTCAATCAAGGGCTCTATAGACGAGGATTTTGATCTAGTTTTCAACTAAACTTTGAGTCCAAAAAATGGCCCATTGGGAAAGCGCCCAGGGCCAGGCAAAGATGGCCAAAATAACACAAAAACACCCCTACTTGTGACATTCCCCCCAGGAAGCCTCAAACCCAAAACAAAAAACGTTTTTTCTCGATGTCAACCAGAAGACTTGCTGAATTGGTAGAGGGTTTGAACAGCTCTCTAGCTCTAGCGGCTGGCGATTTATGGCCAAAAAAGGGCGCGCCAATATGTTGGTGCGCGATCTCTGTGCAGAGATACCTAAATATGCGCAGAGATAGCTAAATACACCCAGAGATAGCTATATCTGCGCAGAGATAGCTAAATGCGCGCAGATATAGTGTTGCAACCTCTCTGGTGGTGTTGTGTTGATTGTGTGATTCACCACGAACGGGATGTGTGCGAAGAACAAAAATATATGTATGCGGCGCGAACAAGCAATAATAGAGTGATCTCGTCGAGTGATCTCTATTGTTGCTTGCTGCCACGGTGCGAAGCTTTGCTCACATGCCGCTCGGGATTTCCGATCGCAACAAAATGGTGCTGTGACCAGGATGTGAAGGTCGTGTGGGGTTCAGCCTTCACACAAAGAACGTGCGATCGGTGTGGTTCGTTGTAAAAAGGAGGGGATGTTGTTGCAACCTCTCTGGTGTTGTTGTGTTCGTTGCGTGATTCACCACGAACGGGATGTGCGCGAAGAACAAAAATATATGTGTGTGGCGCGAACAAGCAACAATAGAGTGATCTCGTCGGGTGATCTCTATTGTTGCTTGCTACCACGGTGCGAAGCTTTGTGCACATGCCGCTTGGGATTTCTGATCGCAACAATAGCTATCTTTGCACAGAGATACCTAAATGCATGCAGAGATACTAAATGTGTGCAGAGATAGCTATCTCTGTGCAGAGACAGCTAAATATGTGGAGAGATAGCTAAATATGGGCAGAGATAGCAGTTTTTGTGCTAAATCTGTCAGATATAATATTTTTACGAACGGCGCCCCATACGTATACATATTTAACCAAAACAGCATTCCTGCAGTGAAATGCGAAGTTCGCAATCTGTGGGGTCTCGGCGTTTTGAAGTTTAGCAAACCTGTCACATAAAAATTGTACGTGTTGATGATTTAAGTCGTTGGAAAACTAATTGATCAAACCTACCATGTTGTTGAGCATGTAAGGGCTCGTGCCGCCTGGAAATTCATTCCGTGATGCCCCCTGTGGAGGCGTGCTCCCCGGTTAAGAACCACTGCGCCAGAGTGTCTCAACACGTTTGAAGAATGTTTGCATTTTATGTCAACGCTAGGAAATGCGACTACGGTTGAATTTTAGTGCAGTACCTGCAGCATGCTTGCAAAAATTTTCTGCTGACTTTTCTTGTTGCAGCGTAGTAAAGTCAATCTTACTGTAGGATAGGGTGGAAGTTAACATGAGATGAACGTTTGAACGTTGAAGTACGTGAAGGGATAAGACTATGCACAGGTCGGGCTCTTGATTACTTGAAAAGACTGATTTTGCATTTGCCGGCAAGGTAATGGGAAATTATTGATGTAACAGTTACGGCTTCACATAATCTTGATTTAACCATCACAATGCATGTCATCACAAATATTTTCTGGAATGCAGGCTGTTGTTCGTAACTAGTGACTGCTAGTGACTTAATTCTCATCGCCATATTCCAGCAGTTCGTTCCAAACCTCAAAAACAAACCCACGATATAATTATAGCTACAGCTGACATTACATACAAGGATAAGTTATGTTTGTAGGATGCCATTTTCATCAGAGACGAGTTTTTGTCATGGTTTTAACTCTTCAAATGATACTTACATCGCCATTAGGTGAGATACAGCAAGCTGGTGCGCCAGAACAGCTGTGAAAAACGTATGCTCCTTGTTTTTACATTCGGTTAGTGATTACAAGGGTAAGATACGACCGCTACACGGAGCTGAAACCTCAGGTTAAGGTCAGCCATGAATTCACTAATATTTATAATACACACAACGTTTTATTAAATGGACAGTTGGTAAATCCTAGTGTTTTGATCAGGTTCGATTACCATTAAAAATTAAACCAAGCAGACAAGAGACCATGGTAACATGAAGCGTTCTTTGTTCATAAATCCTACTTTGCACAAGACAGGTTTTCAGGAGATCACGTTGTTCTTCCACTATACTGTCCGCTTTGTTTTCATTTTGTTGTCAATATAGAGGCCCTGCATATGTTAAGTGACGCGAGAGAGAGAGAGAGAGAGAGAGAGAGAGATGATGCACTGCCATCTTTTCTTACAGACCTTCCACTCTGCCTCTCTTACCGCCTTTTAGGGTGGCCGAATCCTGCTAGCCTATTGTTAATATGCCACTAATAAATAGTCTTCAAAACTTCTCTCGATTCACTCTAGAGCAGTGGTTCTTAAGCTTTTCTCTGCCACCCCTCATATGAGCAGTTGTTCTGTATTTCAAGCTCTCCTGACTTTACATGAGTATATTGAACGGAACACCTTCCCATTCAAAAACTTCCTATGTTGTAAAGCGCGCAAGGGCTCGCACCCTATGGAAATCGGTTGACGTCCCCGGTTAAAAACCACTGCTCTAGAGCCTGCTGGGTTCTAAAACTGCGGGGAGCGAGAATGGCAACGAAATGTTGCTGAACACTACTAACCTTTTTATGGCATGTAAATTTTAAATTATTTCACAACAAAATGAAAACAAAGCGGACAGTATAGTGGAAAAACAATGTGATCTCCTGAAAACCTGTCTTGTGTAAAGTAGGATTTATGAACAAAGAACGCTTCATGCTACCGTGGTGTCTTGTCTGCTTGGTTTAATTTTTAACGATAATTTAATTTAATTTATTTGTTTGTGAGCAGACACGAAGTCCATAGTATGAACACACACACTCTGCAGAACGCAGGTTGATAAAAACAGACAATACAGAACGTAGTACAAGACACTGAAGCCGGCGAAATCACAGGGTTACAGACACTTTTTG